>ERZ1026850.388-NODE-388-length-28235-cov-8.355039_pt1 | contig 28235 bp, 11 predicted proteins | sample MGYA00380155_ERZ1026850 | MGnify/ENA primary metagenome ERZ1026850 (study PRJEB33269, sample SAMEA4719791) | human gut metagenome | biome: human-associated habitat; feature: organic feature; material: feces | place: Cameroon | collected 2013-10 ... | reverse complement strand
GGAGATACTGCCGGTTCTGTTGGTACCGGAGATACTGCCGGTTCTGTTGGTACCGGAGATACTGCTGGTTCTGTTGGTACCGGAGATACTGTTGGTTCTGTCGGTGCCGGAATTACTGCACTTGCAGTTCCGAATCCGAAGTCCATACCTGACCACGGAATAACGTATCCGTTAGACCAGTATTCTCTCCATCCAAGGCTCGGGCACATATTTCCTTCATCCCAGTAATTAAAGGAAGATGTAAAGGTCATTGTCTGTGTATAAGTCTTTCCTGTGTCCGGATCAGTAAAGGTTACATCTTTTGTAATAGATACTGTATATTCCTGTGGGTTGCAGTATGTTCCAACCGGGAATACACCTGCAATATGGATCTGAGCCTCTCCAAGGACAATTGCTCCTGAATAATCTGGAGAAACAGAGATTGTTCCAAGATCGTCTGCATCAAATACAACTGTCTGTGTCAGTGTTTTGTCGCCTACAGTCAGTGTAGCTGTAGCCACTCTTGACATATCAATGTGACTTACAGTACCTGTAACAAGAAGTCCTGCTTCTTCAGCATCTGTTCCATTCTCTTCTGCTTCAAGAACTTCGTCACTCTCTTCCGGTGTTTCTTCCGGATCAACGGAGTCTTCTGACAGAACGGTATCTACATCTTCATCAGTATCAGAGTCTTCTTCATCACCAGTCTCATCTTCTTCCTGATCTTCAGCATCTCCATCTTCTGATTCTTCGGTGTCTTCTTCTGCGTCTTTTTCTGTCTCGTCAGTTTCTTCAGATGAAGTGTCCTGATCATTTTCTTCGGAAGCAGATGATTCCTGATTTGTTGTAGGATTTTCTTCAGCTGCCATCGCAAGACTTGCACCCTGCATAATCATTGCCGCCCCTACAAGGCAGACAGCAACTTTCTTCCATCCTAACCATTTTCTATGCATTTCTTTTTTCCTCCTCATTTCCAGAGGCGACTACTGGTCGCCTCTGACCACACATATAGCTTTTTGTGGATTTATTTAACCTTCATTTTTGTTGCTTTACTGTATGCTCCCCAGATTTCTTTGCCGTTTACAACTTTGCAGCTGCGTACACGAACATAGTAGTTCTTTCTACTGGTCAGTCCCTTCAGAACAGTTTTGCCTGTCTTGTTGTTGTTGATCGTAACAGTCTTTGTTGTTCTGCCTTTGAACTTGCTGCTCTGGCTGTACTGAACAACATATTTCGTTGCCTGAGCATCACGACGCCAGCTTACGTTCAATGTCTTCTTGGCACCTTTCTTGACAACCGGGTTTTTCGGTGTCTTCGGTTTGATTGTAAATGTTGCTTTTCCAGCATATTTTGCAAATTTACCTTTACCTTTGACAATTACAGTTGCGTAACCAGTATTCTTATTATTCTTATAAGTTACTGTGTAATATTTGCTGCTTACTTTCTTATTTCCATTGTATACAGTAACGGTCGGTTTCAGATTCTTTCCTGTGTATACATAGGATGTCTTGGAAAGTTTCAGTTTAAGTTTCTTTGTAACCACGGTGTATTTACTTATAACATTTACAGTTCCGTTTGCAGCTTTGATTGAAATGCTGTATCCTTTCGGAGCACCAACTACTTTTCCTGTGTAGGAAATTGCTTTTCCTGCTGCATTCTTATCCAGATTTGTAACTGCTGCAGTCCATTTGTTGGAAGCTGTCAGTGTCACTTTTTTGCCTGTTGCTTTTCCATTTGCATAGATTTCAACAACCAGCTTAGCCGGACGGGAATCTACTACATTGTCAAGATCGCTCCAGGTATTCTTAACTGTAACTTTTGTCTTTGCAACGCTGTGTGCATAAGTTACAATGTAACCTTCTGCTGCGTTTCCTGTAATTACTGCATCTCCGTAGCCATTTACAGCGGATGCTGCTTCTACTGTATAGGAAATCTCTTTTCCTGCTTTGAACTTCGGAAGATTATCCCAAGTCATGCTCCAGTTTCCGGCTGCATCCAGAACTGCTTCTTTACCTGCATTTACTCCATCTGCTTTGAGCTGAACGCTTACATAATTCGGACGAATTCCATCCTGGTTGTCTGCATCGTTCCATACAGCTGATGTTGTAACTTTTGTTACTTCCGGTGTATGTGCATAATTAACTACAAATCCGTTGTCATCCAGAGCATTGCCTGTTACGGAACTTGTATATCCTGCCACGTCACCGCTTGTTACAACTGCAGTATAAGCAATTCTTACACCATTTTTCTTCATGTCTGTTTCTGCAAAAGCAGCTTTCCAGTTGTTTTCTGCAGTAAGTGTTACTTTGTTTCCTGTTGCCTGGTCATTTGCATAGAGTTCAACTTCAACAGATGCCGGACGGATTCCATCCTGGTTTTCTGCATCGTTCCACTGTACAGATGCCGGAATCACTTTTGTCAACGGAACATAAAGATTTGTAACTACAAATCCGTTTACATCGTCACCCTTGACAGTAGCTTCATAATAAGTTCTGTCAAGATCAACTACCTCAACTGTGTACTCGATCTTTTCGCCAACTTTTCCGGTTCTGTTCTTCTGAAGTCCATCCCATTTATTTGCGAATCCATTATCGCTGTTTAATGTAACTATATCTCCAACAGCCTGTCCATCTGCTTTGAGCTGTACAGTGTATGATCCCGGACGATAACCATCCTGATTATTTTTGTCATCCCAAACAGTTGTCATGGAAACAGATGTTTTTTCTGTTTCATGATTGAAGCTTACTACAAATCCTGCATTATCTCCTGCTACACTTGCAGTATATCCTTCAACATCTACTGCTGTTACAGTATAGGTGATTGCTTTTCCTGCAGCATATACATCGAGATTGTCAAAAGATGCTTTCCAGTTATTCTCTGCTGTAAGAGCTACCTTCTTGCTTTCTTTTCCATTCGCTGCAAGTGTGATTTCAACAGATGCCGGACGTTTTCCATCCTGGTTGTCTGTATCATTCCACTGTGCAGATACAGGAATTGTAACTACCTCAGGTGTATGTGAAAGAGTGATCACATATCCTTCTGCTGCTGTGCCGGATACAGATGCTTTGTATCCTTCCGGAGCTGCTGCCTCTACTGTGTAAATAATTTCTTTTGCTACTGGTTTGTTCTTTGCTACTGTCCAGGTTGTCTTCCATTCTCCTGCTGCATTTACAGCTACCGGATCACCAGAAGCTGCCTCATCAGCTTTGAGCTGCAGATTTACAGATTCCGGACGTTTTCCGTCCTGATTATCTGCATCATCCCATTTAACAGAAGCAGCTACATTTGTAACTTCTGTCTTATGAGTGTATTTCAGAACAACACCTGTCTTTTCATCACTTGTTGTTTCAAGAGTATATCCCTCTACGTCAGCAGCTTTTACAGAATAAACAATATCCTTGCCATCTTTGCTCTTGTCAAGATTGCTGAATGTTTTGTCATCTGTCCAGTTGTTGCTGTCATTCAGAGTTACTTTTTTCTCTGTTGCTGCATCGTCTGCATAAAGTGTTGCTTCTACAGAAGCCGGGCGAACACCATCCTGGTTATCACCATCATTCCATACTACCTGTACCGGAACAGCTACTGTAAGCGGCACATGTGTACTCTTGATTGCGAAACTTGTTACAGTTCCTGTTTCATCAGTTGTCTTGGTTGTTTCTGTTGTATACTCATTTTCGCCTGACGGGATTCCCTCTACGTCAATGGTATACTCAAGTTTCTGACCTGCTTTGTATTCAGCAAGCTCTGTCCATTCGGTTTTCCATTCATTGGAAGCATCCAGAGTGATTTTATCACCAACTGCCTCTTTGGAATCTCCATTGACTGTAGCCAGCTGTACGGTTACTGAACCCGGACGAATTCCATCACGGTTGTTCGCGTCATCCCAGGTAATTGCTGTATTAACAGTTACTGTACGAACATCATGTTTATAAGTAACAGTGAATCCATCTTCAACACTTCCGTCTATTGTTTTTGTATATCCTTCGATATCGCCTGCAGTTACTTTGTAAGTGATCAGATTATTATCGTCATCTTTTACAAACTGATGCGCCCAGGTATAAGTCCATTCATTATCTGCATTCAGATCAACAGCTTCTCCGGAATTTTTATCGTTTGCAGTAAGCTGAAGTGTTACAGAAGCCGGACGTACACCATCCTGGTTTTCCTTGTCATCCCATACAACAGTTGCCTTAACATCTTTTGTCTCTTTGACCTCAACCTGGGCAGTTGCTGTTGCACCTTCCCATTCTGCTTTGATCGCTACGGTACCGATACCAACACCTGTAACTGTACCCTTGTCATCAACTGTTGCAATAGAGGTACCAAGGCTTGTCCATTTAATTGTTGGATTTTCTACATAAGCACTTCCATCCCATGCTTTTGCAGTAAGACTTGCTGTTGCTCCCTGTCCTACTGTAAGAGATTTCTGCTCAAGGAAAATCTGCTTTGCAGATGTTACAGTTACTTCACAGGTTGCAGTATAGTTACCTGTCTTTGCTGTTACAGTAGCCTTTCCAGGTCCAACTGCTACAACATTGATAGCTGCTGTATTTTTCTCTACCTTTTCAAGCCTGATGATTGATCCATCTTCATCATCTGTAGTAAAATCGACCGGTTTGGCTGGTATGATAACTGTAATGTCTTTTCCATTTTCATCTTTTACAGTAGTTTTTGAATCTGATGGTAATACATTACTGCCGTAAGCCTTCAGGATCAGGAGTTTTTTCTGCTGAGATGCCGCATCTAAAGTAACTCTCTCTTCATCAAAGTAGAGTCCCTCTTCACCGTTAACTTTAATGCATACACCTTCATAAGAAGTACAAGGTTTGTCCTCAGTTTCCAGTGATACACTGAATCCATGAGTTACAGTAACCGGATCTGCCTTCGGAATCTTACCTGTAACTGTTGCAGTAGCACCATTTCCACTCAGATCAACATAATCTGCATTTGTAAAGTGTTCTGCATTCAGGCTTACATGTCCATTCTTCCAGTACTGAATGCTCCATGTATGTTCACTTCCTGTAATACCGGCGGTTCCTGTAATGTCAGTAGTTTTTCCTCTTTCTACTTCAAAAGGAGCCTTTACATTTACGTTGATTGTATAAGTTGTTGAGTTATATTTTGCAGTAACGGTTGTGCTGCCAGTTTTGTTTCCGGCTGCGATTACACCATGATCATCTACAGTTGCAATATCGGTATCTTTAGAAGTCCATGTTACAGGAGTCTTTCCACTATATCCGGCATTTCCACTTCCTGTCTTACCAGCTGTGAAACTTCCCATATCAAGAACCTGCCATACGATTTCCTGTGTACCGCCCTGAGTAAGATTTACCTCTGTCTGATCTTTTGAAACAAAGAAACCATCATATACAACATCTGCATCGATTGTACTTGAAAATGTCTTTCCATTATAAGTACATTCTGCTGTGATAGTTGCTGTTCCCTTCTTAACACCGGTGATCGTTCCAGTGCTCTTGTCTACAGTCGCAACACTTTCATCTGAACTGCTCCATGTAACAGTTGCATCTTTGATCGTCTCGCCATTGTAGGTTACAGTTGGTGTGATTTTCTTTGTTCCTCCAACTTTCACCTGAGTGGATGCATCTCCGAGACTAATGCTTCCACCAGTTGTGGTTACAATTACCTTAACGCTGTCTGTTGAGTCAGAACCCCAGTCCTTTGTACTGTAAGTACCGGTAACTGTAGCTGTACCAGCACTCTTTGCAGTGATAACACCATCTTTTACAGTAAGTACAGAACCGTTATCAACACCCCAGCTGACATTTGGATTCTCTACAAGACCTAAACCATCAACATCATCATATGCAACCGTATTGATCTTTCTGGTTTTCTCGTCCAGTGTCATTTCAATTGTTTTGGTTTTGCCGTCTGAGCCTACCGGTTCGTCAATGTAATAACCTTCTACATAAACCTTGAAGCTACGTTTAAAACCATCGAATTCTCCTGTCAGAGTTGTTGAACCAACTTTTAAAGCCTTCAGTTGAAGCTGATAATAATTATCTGTTTTAATATTAGGATCAATCACCGTCGGATCATCAACAGTCCATGTTAACTCCTTGGCTAAAAGTTTTTTTGCTTCTTCTGTTTCTGTTGCTGCTTTTACAGCATTAACACCTACATAAAGGTTTGTTCCCTTCGTCGGAAAATAAAATACAATATCGTTGTTGTCCGTTTTACCTTCACTGCTGTTCGAAGAAACATTCACTTCAATATTGTTTTCTGCCATCGCCGGACGATAGAATTGATCTTTGAGAGATCCTCCATATGTTGACACAGAAGAATGGTATGTGGTGTTGTTATAACCATAATAATTTTTCTCTGTCAGTGTCTCATTTGGATAATCCATTACCATCTCTCCATAGTTAATGGAGAAATAGTGAGTGATCATTCCATCCTCTTTCCATGATGTCCAGCTCATATCACAGTTTTCATAGCCATCACCTGACGGTGCATAAGTAACTGTGCTGTTTGGTGCCCCCCAATACGTAAGTTCCGGTTCTCTATCAGCTGCGATTTGTAATGGAGTCGTTGCACTACCTTTTACAGTAAAATGCTGTCCGATTTTCACCGGTTCTGCTGCTTTTTCGACTTTGACCGTAAAGGAATTTGTAATCGTTTTCTGAACTACGCTTGCATAGTTGGAGCCTGCTTCCCATGTAGCAGTAATGGTAGCTGTACCTTCGCCAACAGCTTTAATTCCCACACCAGTAGTTCCACTGTTTGTCTTTGTATTGCCGCTGTTAACAACTATGGCTACATCTTCATTACTGGATTCCCATGTAACACCTTTTACATAAGAATACGTATTTCTCTCTGCGTACTCAGAAACCCAGCCGCTCCTTTTTAAATCCGCTTCAGTACTGTACTTGTTATACAGGGTCCAGACTTCCATACCTTTTCTGTCACCGACGTTGAGTGTTACGTCAGCACCATTTGCCGGATAAAATCCTACAGCATATCTTGAGACGTCATTTTTGTCCCAGAGATAGGTATAGCTGTAATACTGATCTCCTGCAATTTTAACTTTACCGGTTTTGCTTCTTCCGATTGTTGCTTCTTCGCCTACTGCTTCGGCACTATCGGAAAAAAGTGCTTCGTCTGCGCCGTCCGAAAACAGCGGTGCTTCGTCTGAGGAAGCAGCCGCATCATCTACGGTCTGCTCATCCTCAGTTTCTTCTTCAATTGTTACATCTGAATCTACATCCTGTGTTGACTCATCGTCAGTCACATCAGGTGCATCTGCCTCAGAATCAATATCTACGGTTTCTTCAGAAACAACTGCCATATCAGGCTCGCTGCTGAAGTCATCCGCTGAAACAACTGAGACACCCTGAACCATCATTGTCACTGCCATGATCCACGCTAATGTACGCTTCAGTTTAGAGTGCAATTTTGTGTTCATATGAGCTCCTCCTTCTTATTTTACTTTCACTCTGGCTGTCTTACTCCAGGAAGAGTAAAGCTTTTTATCATTAACCACCTTGACGCTTCGAATACGAACATAATAGTTCTTCTTCCGTGTCAAGCCGGCAAATGCCTTTGCTTTGACCGTATTTTTGGAAATTGTCACGGTCTTTGTTGTTCTGCCTTTGAAGTTCTTGTTCTGGCTGTACTGGATAATATACTGTGTTGCCTGAGGATCTCTCACCCAGCTGACAGTCATTTTTTTCTTTACTGTACTTTTTACAGAAGGTTTTTTCATCTGCTTCGGAACGATTGTAAAACTTGTCTTTGCAGCATATTTCGCATAGCTTCCTTTACCCTGTACAAGTACAGTTGCATAACCAGTATTTTTGTTGTTGCGATATGTCACTGTATAGTACCTGCTGGAAAGTGTCTTACTTCCAACCTTTACAGTTACTTTCGGCTTCTGCACTTTTCCGTTATAAACGAACTGTGCAGCAGAAAGCTTCACGCTGAACTTCCTATTGATCTTGTATGTCGCACGAACAGAAATGTTTCCATTCTGATCTGCTGTTGTTCCGGAAATTGTATATCCGGACGGTGCTGTAAGTTGTGCAGTATAAGTGATTACTTTTCCTGCTGAGTTCTTGTCAAGAGAAGTAACTTTTGCTGTCCAGTTATTTGCAGACATCAGAGTCACTTTCTTACCTGTGGAAATTCCATTTGCAAAAATTTCTGCTGTTACCTTGAGCGGACGGGCATTCATAAGATTGCCTGCATCATCCCAGGTGTTCTTTAGAGTCACATTGATCTTCTCTACTGCATGTACGTATTCAACTGTATATCCTGTTACATTTACTGTATAGCCATTTGCCTCAGAAGCTTTTACTGTGTAGACAACTTCTTTTCCAGCCTGATATTTCGGAAGGCCGTTCCAGGTTGTTGTCCATTTTCCTGATTCTCTGATAATTGTCTTATCGATATTTTTGTCGTTAGCATACAGATAAAGAACTGCATCTGCCGGACGGATTCCATCCTGGTTTTCATTATCTTTCCATACTGCTTCAGAAGTAATGCTTACGACTTCCGGAGTATGTGTATATGCAATCACAAATCCATTCTGAGAAAGTGGATTTCCTGCAACTTCATAAGTATAACCAGTTACATCTGTACTTACCACTTTATACTCAATCAGTTTGCCGTCTTTCTTTGCATTGACTTTTTCAAATGCTGCACTCCAGTTTCCAGCCGCATTCAGAGTTACTTTTTTGCCGGTTGCCTGTCCGTCTGCATAAAGTTCTGCTGTTACTTCTGCTGGCTGAATTCCATCCTGATTCTCTGCATCATTCCACTGTGCAGAAACAGGAATGCTGATAGTTGACGGTACATAAGTATTAACAATAGTAAATCCTTCTGCTGTACTTCCGTTTACAGTTGTCTCGTAACCTTCTGGAAGGTTGCTTGCCTTAACTGTATATTCGATTGCTTTTCCTGCGCTGTTCTTCTGAAGTCCCTTCCAGCTCTTGGAAAACTTATTGGAAGTATTCAGTGTAACTGCTGAACCACTCTTATTACCATTTGCATAGAGCTGAACAGTATAGTAGTCCGGACGGTTTCCATCCTGATCATTTGCATCTTCCCAGTCTGTAACTGCTGTCACATCAATGACTGCTGTTTCATGGGAGAATTTCAGGATAAGTCCTTTATTTGTTCCTTCACTTGCCGCTGTATATCCTTCTACTTCAGAAGCAGCTTTCAGTGAATAAGTGATTTCTTTACCAGCTTCATTTACCGGAAGTTTTTCGAAGCTTCCCTTCCAATTGCTTTCTGCTGTCAGAGTAAGTTTCTTACCAGTTGCTTTGCCATTTGCATAAAGCTCTGTTTCTACTTTTGCAGGACGGATTCCATCCTGATCATCTGCATCGTTCCAGGATACGGAAACAGGGATATCTGCAACTGCTGTTGTATGAGAAGCAGTAAGTACATAACCTTCTGCTGCGTTTCCACTCATCTCTGCATTATAATAGGAAGAAACTCCGCTGATCTCTACTGTGTATTTAATATCCGCTCCAGCATTCTTTGCAGGCAGGCTGTTCCAGATCTTGCTCCAGCCATCAGCTTCTCCAACAGTAACGCTCTCGCCATATTTTGAACCGTCTGCAAAAAGCTGCATGCTTACAGATTCCGGACGGACGCCATCCTGATTCTCTGCATCATTCCATTTTACAGATGCTTTGACACTGACGGTTCCTGTTTTGTGAGTGTATGTCAGTGTAAGTCCATTTTTTCCAGTTGCTGATTCACAGGTATATCCTTTAATATCAACAACTTTCAGTGTATAGCTGATTGCTTTGCCAGCTTCATTTACTGCAAGATTTTCGAAGCTTCCCTTCCAGCCATCTTTTGCTGTCAGAGTTAATGTTTTTCCTGTTTCCTTACCATTTGCAAGAAGTACTGCTGTTACTTCTGTCGGGCGGACAGCATCTCTGTTATCCTCATCATTCCATGTCACAGAAGCTGCAAGACTTGTTGTTTTTGGTGTGTAGGAAGCAGTTACCTTATATCCGGCTTCTGCACTTCCACTTGTTTTTGTTGTATAAGCAGAAGGAATTCTGCTGTACTCAACAGTGTATTTGATTTCTGTTCCTTTGTTGTTCTTAGGAAGCCCGGTCCATGTTTTACTCCATTTTCCTTCAGCATCCAGTGTTACTTTGTCATCGACTGCTTTTCCGTCTGCTATAAGCTGAACACTGATACTTGCAGGACGGATTCCATCCTGATCATCATTATCCTTCCATTCAGCAGATGCTGAAACGCTGGTCTTTTCAGTTTCATGTGAATAAGTAACTGTAAAGCCGTCGCCTGTATTTCCGGATACCTTAGCTGTATAAGCACTGTTTGTATCGACTGCTTTCAGTCTGTATACAATAGCAGTTCCGTCTGCCGCATCCACATCCAGACCAGACCATGTGTATGCCCATTTGTTTGCATCACTCAGTTCAACAGGCTCACCATAATTCTCGTTGTTGGCAGTAAGCTGAACTTTTACCTTGGATGGACGAACACCATCCTGGTTGTCACCGTCGTTCCATTTTACAGATACGCCTGTAGATCTTGTTGCAGTTACTGTAATGTCAATCGTCTCTGTGATGCCATTCCATGTAGCTGTGATCTTTGCATTTCCTTTTCCGACTGCTGTGATCACACCGTCTTTGACAGTAGCGACTTTCTCGTCAGAGCTTGTCCATGCAATTTCAGGTTTCTCTGCATATTTTGTTCCATCCCATGCTTTGACATTGATTGTCAGGTCAGACCCCTGTTTTACAGTTGCTTTGACCGGATCAATGAACATCAGCGGATTACTTGTAACATTTACCTTGCAGGTTGCTTTCAGTCCGTTCCATTCAGCTGTGATTGTTGCTGTTCCCGGAACAACTGCAGTAACTGTAGCTTTTGTCTGATCCTTATTGCTTGCTGCAACTGTTACAACAGAAGAATCAGAACTTGTCCATTTTACTGCCGGGTCTGCGTTTGCATTTTTACTGTCATAAACAACTGCATTGACAGTTGCTGAATCTGCATCAGAACCATATGGAAGATTCAGTTCTGTCTGATCAAGGTACAGATTGTTTTCTCCGGTAACTCCATTTACACAGAGACCTTCGTTTACTGTAAATAATTTATCAGCACCTTCCATTGCTACCTGATAGGAATGTGTCAGATAAACTTTGTTCCATGTTGGGTTGACGCCTGTAACTTCTGCCTCTGCAGTAGTTCCTGCAACGGAAATGTTCGATTCATTGCTGTTCCATTTACCATTGCTGTCACCATTTGAATAGTAACCGCTCTTCCAGCTGTGAACACCTTTCTCAGCACCTGCTGTACCAGTTACTTTAACAGCCTTTCCGGCAACTGCTGTTGGATTCTCAGCATCGGTTACAGTTACATTGATTTCTTTCTTGTAGGTTGTTCCATCTTCATCTTCCCAGTATGCTTTGATAACTGCATCTCCTGCTTTACTTCCGGCAGTGATGACTCCGTTCTTTACTGTTGCAATACTGGAATCAGAAGTTCCCCATGTAACAGAATCTGCATTTTTGCATTCTGCTGTGTCATAGTTCATTCTTCCGGCAACCAGATCACCAAATTTCATGATTCTGTAAGCGATTTCTGTTGTCTGTCCCTGTGTCAGGGTGATATCAGACTGTGCTACAAAGAATCCTTCCGGTACAACTTTTACAACCATGCTGGCTGTATAGGTTTTGCCATTGTCTGCTGTCCAGGAAGCGTTGACTGTAGCTTCACCATAATCATGAGCTGTTACAACACCATTTGCATCCACTGTTGCAACTTTCTGATCTTCTTTGTCAATGCTCCAGCTGATATCCGGATTTGCTACTTCTTCACCACTAAAGGTTGCTGTGTAATTAATCTGAGCTGTGTTGCCCTTAACTACTTTTAACTCCGGATCAAGTTTGAGTTCTCCCTCTCCGGAAACAACCAGTTTGATCTTTACTTCTGTTTTTTTGGAAGCTGCATCAATATAGGTGGCAGTCACTGTAGTGATGCCATCATTCTTTGCTGACAGAACGCCATCAGAGTCAACAGACGCGATACTGTCATCGGCTACTCCCCAGGTGATAGTTGACTTACCTTTTGCATCTCCATTTTCATCGTATACAGAATATTTGATCTGACGGCCGTTTCCATCAGCATCATCTGTAGACATATACATTACATATGGAAGATCTCTTGCCTCTGTAGAATTCGGATTTTTTTCTTCCTCAATCTGGAAGCCCTTTACAATAAATGGAATCCTGATGGAAATATTTTTGTAAGAACCGGTAAGAACTGCCGTTCCTGCTTCTCCATCTGCCATAAGCACAATTTTGTCCGCGCTCATGCTGGAAATTCTTACTACAGAAGGATTACTACTTGTCCAGTGGAATCCATTTTCATTGCATGGAATTTTCGTCTTATTCTTAACATTTACAAAAAAGATATTAAGACCTGTAGAAGAAACACCATCAAACACCAGATTTTCTCCTACATAACTCGGTGCCGGTTTTGAAGAACTGGTAGATGTCATTTTATTGATATAAATACCATCCTTCGGTGCATTAACCGGGCAATAAAAAGTATCTGTCAATGATGACTGTGCTTTTGTATACGTTGAACTGGTACTTGTCGAAACAGATTTTCCAACTGCCTGCCAGTAATCCATGTAAGCGGTATGTGTGATCATTCCAGTATCAGACCATACTCTCCAGCTTGCATCACATGAACTGAGTCCTGTGTCAGAATTAGAAAGATCATAATCTAATTCCTCGTTGTCTCCCCAGATCTTAGCTTCACCTTTACTCTTGGCAAGACTCGGTGTGCTGGCCGTACCACTTAATTTAAAGGAATCACCCACATTAACAACCGGTCTTGTTTCATCTACATGAACCTTAAAGCTGGCCTCATAACCAGGAATCTGTTCTGCATAAGTGCCTTCTGTTATTTTCCATGAGAAAGTGACAACTGCATCTCCCGCTCCAACCGCTTTGATTCCTGTCACATAGTCATTGGTGTTCTTAACGATTTCCACTACATGCTCAGATCCACCTGCCGGTGTTTCCTCTGTAATTTCCCAGTTTCCTGCTGAGTAACCCACACTGCTGTTACCATATGTTGATTCTGCTTTATTCTTTCCGCAACTCCAGTTGCTCTCTTTCAGAAAACTGAGTGCCGCATATTTTAGTGTGTTATACATGATCTTATGATCGACAACTCTTGTATCTCCGAGATTCATAGTCAGTTCAGCATTATTTGCCGGATACACAGCTACTGCATATCTGTAGTAGTTATTTGTGTCTCTAAAGCGGGCATAACTGTACTTTTCATCTCCTGAAATTTTTATATCACCTGTTTCAGGAGCTTTAACTGTTGTATCTCCTGTTGCTTCAGCACCGTCGGAAACAATCAGATCCTCTGTTCCATCTGAGAACATTGACTCTTCTGAACTGTTATCTGAAGACTGCTGCTCATCTGCTATTACAGCAGAATCAGTATCATCTTCACTGATATCCGGAGTTTCTTCTTCTATAGAAACGTCTTCTCCATCTTCAGCATATTCCAGGTCACTGTCTGTACTTGTAACGTCTGCCTCTGAAACTGATTCAACAACATCTGCTGCTTCCGGTTCACTGGTGAAATCATCCGCATAGACAACGCATCCCTGAGCCATCATAGCTGCCGTCAGCATCCATGCCATTGAACGCTTCAGACCTGAGTAAAACTTATTACCCATTCCGTCTCTCCTTCCTGTTTGTTTGGATTTATAACCTTTCGACTTTGTGGGAATATGCCGATCAGTTACATATTTTTACAGTTTCATCTGGTATACCGTAACTGCTCAGTAACCTCACAGTTACGATATTCCTTTGTTTCACAGAAACCGATTTATTTAGCAATTGAATTTCTTTTGCTTCAATTCCTGAGACAATTCGATACGGTTTGTCTTGAAATGGAAGAAAGGTCTTTCATCAATTGCTAATATTTCAACTGGAAACATATGTGGTTCCAGACAAGACTGTACAGCCTCAGTGATGTCCTGGATGGTGTATCCATCTTCAAGGACAACATAAAGATACGGAACGAAGTATCCGTCGTGATCGTTGTCTTCGATCAGCACAAAAAATTCGTCTTTGATTCCTGCAATTTTTGCATCTGCAAGACGGTTTTCCATTGGAAGAACTGCAAGTTCTCCGCCACCATAACGCTGTGCGGCGCCACGGTTCAGGACATAGAAAACACCATCTTCATCAACATATCCGATGTCACCTGTATGCAGCCAGATCTTGCCGTCTGCATGTGTCTGAAGTGCTTTTGCTGTCGCACTGCGTCTGTCATAACCCAGCATGGTTCCCGGGCCTGAGGTACAGATTTCGCCAAGTTCGTTATATCCGAGTTCTTCCTGTGTTCCCGGTTTAAAAACTCCCATGACGGTCAGCGGCATCGGGATACCAACGTTTCCATTATGTACGGACTTCGGTGCCATCTGGAATGTCAGATTCGAACCGGCCTCGCTGCTTCCGTAACCAACGGTAAATCGTGCTTTGCAGTTATGTTTTTCAAGGAAATTCTGCACACGGTCAAGCTGATTGTTGTTTACAGCTTCGCATCCGGCACCTGCTGCGAGCAGATGTGACATGTCATAGTCATCCGGAACACGTCCGTTTCGCATGATTATTTCGATAAACATAGGAATCATCGGCCAGCTATTCGGACGATAACGCATCATTTCCAGATCCACATCTTCCGGATCCACAAAAGGATCCATGATCAGAAGCTTGTTGGATGACAATGGAAGTAATACCATCGAAACTACAACTGCAACCAATGCCGGCGGCAGACAGGTTACCATCCATGTCGGACGAATCTCATCAGATCCTCCATAGAAATTCATCTGACAAACGGTACCAAGAATGCTGTCCGCACAATGAATAACCTGTTTGGACGGGCCGGTTGAACCACTTGTGTAGGCACGGAACAACGGTCTGCTGAGATCTTTGTCCGCCTCTACCCTGCCAACATAATACTCACCTAAGGAAAGGAACTCGTCCCATGTCATTGTTCCCTTTCCAGATGCCGTAACTCTCGGATAGTTTTCATCCAGAGAAGCTTTGATATAGTCTGGAAGTGTTTTTTCATCTCCGTAATACAGTGGATTCAGAAGAATGATCTTTTTCACTCCCGCATTTTCGAAATACGCTTTCATTTCTTTCTTAGAAAGAAAATCATGTGCAAAAATTGCTTTTGCATCTGCCTTGCTGACCGCTTCTACATTTTCCTGCAGTGTGTTGTCTCTGCAAAGAATGGATGCCCCAATCTTCTCCGCTGCCAGCAGAAGGAAAACGAAGTTCGGTACAAGTCTGAAGAATACCGGTATCTGATCCCCTTCTCCAAATCCCATGGCTCTCAGTGACCTTGCACATTTTTCAGATTCTTCAAAAACAGTTCTCCAGGTAATATCCTCTCCGTAATAATGAATCGCAACCTCATCCATTCCCGGACAGTTACTTTCCAGATATTCCCATACAGTACACTGCGGCTTCTGTATCAGATTAAGCATCATTTCCGGATAATACTGCATCCACTTACGCTCTTCACTCGGTCTGCCTGTTGCTTTATTTTCCTGATTCAAGCTCATATCCTCCTTATATTTTTCTTTCTCAAAATGTATGATTGCATATAAAGTTATCTGTTCACACATATATACAGATTCACTTATACACCTTAAAATTTTACTAGCTAATGCATATAGTTTCCTCGTACTAAAGTACGAGATTTGGAATGGATATTTCCCACTCAACAACAAATAGCCTGTAAATGTCTCTCAAGGAACATTCGCAGGTTCAGCGGCAAAAGCATTATGAAAATTTGTACGTCTGACAAACTATGTAAATTGTAAGGTATTGCACTAATGTAAGAATTAATGTCAGACATGAAACCCCTGTCCCTTCTCATTGCTTACAAAACATCCGCATTATGTGTAAAAACACAGTTTGCTATTTTCATACACATACATAATATACCATTTTATGCGACAAAAGTCTACATTCTTTTAATATAAACCAAGTTTTTTCGACATACCTCGAGAGCAGTATTTCCCTGTTTTTCCGTCCCTTAATTTCACTCAAAAAAAGGCTGACAAAAAGGCCGGGAACCCTTTGCGGATTCCCGACCTTTCTTTAACTTTTTATTTTACTGTCAGACCTTTTTTATCGTATCCACTGTAAACGTTTTTCTTATCTACAGTACAGTAAGCTCTCACTGTATAAGTGTATTTCTTACCCTTGGATAATTTAGTATCTGTAAAGGAAGTAACATTTCCTTTGGTAATTCTTTTAACAGCCTTCCAGCTTCCATTGTTTGTCTTACGATAAACAACATATCCATTCGCTCCGTCTACCTTATTCCAGGTAAGAGTTGCTTTCTTTGCAGAATTTCTCTTCACACTGCGAAGCTTCGGCGCCTTAAGAACAGTTTTTCCAGTAATTCCCTTCTTATTATAAGAGCTCCATACTGTACCATCCGCTGTCTTCTTATACGCCTTCACCGTGTAAGTATAACTCTTACCGGTCTTCAGGTTCTTATGAACATAAGATGTACTCTTCGTATCGCCAACTGTTTTCCACTTACCGTTTTCTTTTACATATACACGGTAACCATCTGCATTCTTCACTTTGCTCCAGCTTACTTTCAGTGCATTGTGACCTACAGCAGCAACCTTGTCAAGCTTCGGTGTATCCAGCTTGATCTGCTGTGCCGGCTTCTGGGTTGGGGTTGGAGTTGCGGTAACGGTTGGTGTAACTGGTTCCGGATCCTTTAAACCAACTGCATACAGTGCAGAAACCACACTGTCTACAGAAAGTGGCTGAATCGCATTCGGATCATCACAAACTTTAAGTTTTGTAACTGATAAGATTGTATTACCTGTATTTTGAATGGTAATTATTGTATCATCTGTCCTTGAATCTTTATTTTTTATCGTATAGAACATGTCTACAGAAGAAACAGGTTGACTCATATCATTGATTAAACAGGTTGCTGCACCATTTACACCTTTCAGACCAAGCTGAACTTCTCTTCGTGTATTAACTGTAAATGTAAGTGTTGAACCCTTTGCAAGATATACTTCATTCTTTGGTCCATTTTCGTAAAGATCTTTCTGTTCCGCCTCTGTAAGCGCATTACCATTTACTGTAAGTAAAGCCTGAACACCCTGAGTGCCCGCTTCTGCAGTAATATCTTTGTAAACCTGTTCTCCGACAGCATAAATTTTTCTGCCATCCTTGCCATATTTAGCAGCATTCACAAGCGTTCCAAACTGCAAATCTCTTACTTCAAGGAAACTTGGATTATCCTCATCATCATTCAGATAAATTGTGCTGTCTTTTATCGTATTGTATACACGGAAACCATCAAGTGCCACGGAATTCGCATTCATAGAATGGCTGATAGTAACTTCATATTCACCATGTGCCAGATCAGTTACAGAAAATACCGGAACATTGAATCCTGTATCAGTCTCTGCAGCCTTGCCTTCCATCTTTGTATTAACAATTGCCAGTTTTTGGGTTGCACCCGTTTTATCAGCAATTTTAATTGTTAATGTTCCAGATGTAGCTGTCGTATTAGCATAAATGTCGACTCCTGTTCCTACAAACTCAAAGCTTGCAGTATCCCCTTTTGCAGTGCTGCTTGCAGCAGAACCATTAGATGCTCCATCTGCAGAGGCATATACATCATCATATCCATAATTATTGGCATCGTTGCCTAAAACAGCAGTTTTCTGGCTTCCACTTCCAGTTGTTCCGCCAGAGAAGCCTGTTGGTTTGGCAAATCCCTCTTCATAATAAACGGTTGTTGCCGGATAAATATTGATTGTATGAGTAGCAAATGTTTCTTTACCCTCATTGTCTAAACCGGTCAAAGTCAAAGTCAGATTCTCCGCACCCAGCATCACCTTTGTAGGAGTATATACGATAGCATGATTAACTTTATCAAGCTGTGCAGTACCGTAGAGTGCTTTCGATATTTCTGATTTCGTCCAGTCTGTAGTTTCCAAACCTAAATCTGTCGAAGTAATACGCAATGGAAGTCCATAATCTACTACAAATGAATGTGAATTCTCAAACTCATAGTAGATATACACATCCTTTCCATCTCCACTTCTTTTTGCTCCAACGCACTGATATTTGCTGTAACGATACTGTGCACCGATTTCGGTCATCTTAGCCAATTCCCACTGCACTGTCTGTGTTACACCTATACTATTTTGAACTGTATTTTTTTCCAGTTTTTTCTCTGTTACATTCCATCCAAACTTAGAATCAAATGTAGTTCCTTCATTTACTGCAATATTATAGTGGTAGAACTCATTATCCTGACTTCCATCAGTCTGATCAATATAATGCACTTTCAGAGAATCAACTGTAACTTTTGCACGGACATAGACACGAATCAAAATGGATTCATAATTCTCATCCCACATTAAATTCTCGTAGAAATCATCTGTTTTAGGATTTAATGCATTATTATGAATGAGTACTTCACCTTCTGGAGACTTCTGATCTTTTTCCTCATCCCACACTGTTGTCTCATTTCTATCCCAGTTAAATGAGTTGACAACGTATCCTCCTTCGGATGTCTTCTCGCCACTCATCGCTCCTGTTTCTGCACTTACTTTATAAATTTCATAATCAGTTGTTTGATCCAGCATTATTGTTCCAATACCACGTCTTGGTGACCAATAACCATAACAAATGGTTTTTGACTTTAATGAATTCGCATCTGTTCCAGCTGGATTTGTCGTACTGTCTTCATATACAACCTGATATGAAATTGTATTTACTGCATTCTCATCCAACCAGTCCGTAGAAGTTCCATCACCTCTGATTCCCCAGTCAGCTGCATAGGATTCAACTTCATCTGTAACTTTAATATATTCTCGATAGTAAGCGACTAACTGATGTTTACTTTCTACTGATACCCACTTATTCTCTTCTGTATATACCTGCCAGGAACTGTTAAAATATCTTACTTTTGTATAGCTGATTCCACTGAGTGTTTCATCATCACCGTTTGTAGTCGTTTGTTCCTCTGTTCCTGATGTACTATCATTTTCAAGATTCTTATCCAGAAGTCGACATCTCCAATAATAAACATCTCGTTTATCTTTTACAAGCTTGTCTGGGAGGAAGTCAGTAACAGAAATGCCTGCTTCACCATATGCTTTCGCTGCATCCACTGAATATACATGCGATCCATTATAACTCAAATCAGCATTCGTAATCCAATATTCAATCTCAAGAGGAGATACATTATTAATATCTTCCTTTACAACATGAATATTATACTTAACAAGGCCAATCTGAACAGAAGTATCACCTACAGAAACACCATTAAATGTAACTACTGTCTGATCGGAAGCCCCTACAGTTGCAGTTCCACTAGCTGGCATGCGTGTAAATGTACCATTTGTTGTGTTTCCCCATTCAATCTCAGCCAACTGCCACCAATTCTTTTTGCTTTGTTTTATTTCTACTTTAATGTATCTCGCCTGGCTCAGAGTATTTGTAAAACTATCTGATGATCTGCTTCCTGTATAATTACCAATTTTTGTCCAGTTACTGCCATCAGCAGATACCATTACCTCTGCATTTGTGCACCGATCATCATTATCCAAAGATGTCAGTCGAACAGTATCAAAGGAAATTGCTGCTCCAATGTCCACCTGAACATAATCTCCGACTGTCTGTGCTCCGTTTGACCAATATTTTGTTTCAGCATTACCATCAATCAAATTAGAAGCTGCATATGTTGTTTTACCTTTAGAATATGCCTCTTTACTTGCACTTGCTGTTGCAGAATAATTAACGGATACTGGTTTTGACTGATATTCTGTCGCAACAGTTGCAATTCCTGTATTGTCTGTTGTATAGGAATCCTCATATTTTCCATCCAGTATATCTGTAGTCGTTCCACCAACCGTAACCGTGATGTCTTTTTCTTCTGGATTACTTTCATCAGCTGGTACAGTAATTTCTGTATTATAGCTGCGTCCATTGCTTCCTGTCAAAGTAATCAGGGTCTTTCCTGGTTTTGATCCGGTTACCTTAACAGAACTATACAACGCGTTATCTGCTGTTTCATCAGAAACAGCACTTATTTCGTTATCTGCTACGGAAGGTAATCCCTCTATTTTAACAACATTTTCCTTAGAAGACTGCCAGGAAGTAATTTCAACTCCTCCTGAAAGTTTTAATGTAACAGAGGCACCAACCTTAAGTTCGCCTTCACTTCCACTTTCATTCTTGCCGTAATCCATCTCAATTTTGCAGCTATCTGGAAGCTTGGATCCAAATGCTGTAATTGTAGCTGCAGTTTTGCTGATCACATCTGCCTCTGTTTCTGCGCCAGGATAATCACTCCAGATACAGAACATCGCACCTATTGGATCATTAATTGTGCCGCCTGGAAAAGCAGTCGTCTCAAATCCACTGGCCGTTTCTGCACTGCACTGTGCATCTTTTTTTCCAAGAACCCAATAATAGGAACCATTTGTATTGATCAGTTTAAATCCTTTACTGTGCAATTCAGACGCTGGCATTGGAGAATAACCACCCCAACCGCTTGACCAGTAACATACGACAATATCTTCATCAAATGTACCTGAATTTGTATTATTGTTGAAATAAATACCATCATTAAATGCCATCGGCCACATTCCGGCACCTTTGATCATATCTGCCATTTTATTTACATAATCCACATAATAACTATACTTATTAGTACTCTGAAGATTACCAAATCCCATACTTCCAGAATCGAATTTGTCATTTGCATACTCATCTGCACCCATGTTAAATGTTGTACAGCCTTTACCTGCAAAATAGGTAATGTATTTCTGAACAAGTGCTTCTGTAAATGCAACAGCAGTTGCGTTTGTAACATCAATTGTTCTTACCGAACCATTGTATGCACAATCTTTCCCTGTCAATGCAGTGGCTGCACTTAAAATAGCATCCATATGTCCCGGAGTATTTACTAACGGAATCACTTCCAGATTTTTTCGATTTGCATATGCGACCACTTCATCCATCTCTGCCTGCGTCAATTCATTTACACCTGGATTATATGAAACTGTGGCATTGTATGTTTTATTTCCCTTCTGAATAGCTGCTTTTACATCATCACTCTCATATGTCGTACCATTCACTTCTATAGACATATCATCCAGCAACAGACGCAGTCCATCGTTTCCAACTGCAAGTTCAATATAATTGAAACCTGCTTTGGAAGCATTATCGATAATCGCTTTGAGGCTGTCCACACTAAAGTATTTACGTCCGCAGTCTACAAAACAGATTTTATAAAAACTGTCTAACGCAGCTGTTGCTTCATGACCCTCAATTTTATAAAGCGCGCTTATATCACTATCTCCTGCATCATCAGAGAATTCATCTGCTTCTTCAGAAGTAAAAAGTGCTTCCTCGCCATCTGTCTCTTCCAGATTCGCATCCTGTTCATCCTGATTTTCGGAATCTTCCTCAACATCTGCATCAATATCGACATCTTCTGACGATATATCTGTCGACTCATCTTCATTTACTTCAACTTCTGAATCTACTACTGCATCATCTTCTACTGAGTCTACTACTGCAGTCGTATCGTCACTAAAGTCCAGATCTGCGCCATATGCAGAAAAAGGAATCATCGTTGACAACATACATACCGTCATGACAATTGACAGTATCTGTTTTACTTTACTTTTCATAGTCGTCCTCCTTAAATATTTTGTTAAAATCTATATTAAAACCGCATTCTTATAAATCATATGCAGTCCTTATCCACCACTGGATCCAAGTTCTTTTTCTGCCAATTTCTTTAATGCCTGAATCATTTCACATACATACGCAGGTACTATTGAGGTATCGCCATTTTCTGCATATGCCATTGCTGCACACGAGTGACACATTTGTTGATTACTGCATTCCTCGCAAATCCTTGAAGTATGTAATTTCTCACTTAACGCAACCACTTTGTTCCAGGCTTCTTTAAAAGGAATCCCATCCAGGTCTACTTTGGGTTCCGGCATCATTCCACATGGAGTCATATAACCGTCCCAGGTTACCCAAAACGTTGCTGATCCTGCTCTGCATCGTACTTTCCCATCTCTGGAATCCAGGCATCCTTCATCCAGACCTGGTGGTGAAATTACCCCTTTTTGTATATTCTGCAAAAATTTCTTATATGCTTCTTCGCCATTTTGGTATCGATAACGCTGCATATGATACCATGCAGCTTCTTCCGGACTAAATCTGTCGTTCTGTCCCGTCATTTTGGCATCTCGCCTGACTGGCGGATACATATAAGTAGACACGGTCAATTGTATCTTATGTTTCTTTGCGAAATTCACCATTTCTTCAAGATCTGAAGCATTATACGGTGTCAGGGAACAATTGAGCTTTATATTTAAGCTGGCCTCTTTCATTTTCAAGATGGCTGATTTCACTTTACTGTACACCTGTTTTGCGTGACACAATTTTTCGTACGTATCATCACTTGCGCCATACAGAGTAATATTCACTTTATATGGAGGTTTTTCTTTCCATCTCTGAATCACCTCTTCATTGATCAGTGAACCATTTGTATTCACAGCCAACAGCAATCCCATCTCATACAAAGCATCGTACAGTTTCCAGAAATCCGGCCACAGAAGAGGTTCTCCACCTGTCAGAAGCAAGTACAGCATCCCCTCGTCTCTTGCTTTTTCTCCCAGCCAGATCCATTGATCTAATGTCATTATCTTACGATCATGCATTTCAACTTCTTTTTTGGTTTTTCGTACATAGCACATTCGACAGGAAAAATTGCATATCGGAGACAGTTCAAATGTTCCACTCAGCGGAATTCTTTCCCTGTCTGCTTTTTGATACAGTTTTTCTGTCAGCGGTGCAACCACATGTCTTTCAGGAAAACTCATTTTATAACTTCCTTTTGTAATTCTTGCTTTACAATCTCTACCGATTCATGATCAGCCTTATTTACCAGCCTATATGCCGGAATTTCCTTTGCAAGTTCGATGATCAGACTAAAAATCCTATCCACAAATTCTTTATTCCATGCATAAACAGTACAGTTTTCATACACTTTTTTTACTGTTTCAGTGAAATTTAACCGCTGTAAAGAGGTTTGGTCTCCCTGCTCCAGAAAAAAGAGTGCTCTGACCGACACAGATGCATTAACATAACACTCAGAAGATCCGGCATATGGAGATCCGCTTCCCAACCATTCATCTGCACTTCTGTAAAGGATTGGGCGATCTCCATTGATCAGTTTTGCATTTTCTTTTTCAATCCATAAATCTGCCTGTGTTGATTTTCCCACACCTGATCTGCCTGAAAAAAGAATTCCTCCGTATTCTGTATCAATAAGTGCTGCATGCAGGATCATTCTCTTTTTCCACAGTAATATCTGCTCCCAGCCAGAATGAAAAAAGCTGTTATTCAGATTATCAAAATACTGCTCATTCCCTTTCAGGAAATATATCTTCACATTTTCTTCAAACGGCATCATTTTCGAATAAGCATAAATGAAATTATTTTTTACAGGATCCTTGAAGATTCTAATAATTTCATCGTTTTGCTTCTGGATCACATCATATTCGATTCCTGAATAAAGTAATTCCCCCTGCAGATCATCTAATTCTGGAATGGTCAGATATTCAAGTGTATAATCTGGTTTTTTATTCTTTTCCAAAAACGGACGAAAATTGGGTGTTAATTCTACCGTTTTTTCCTGTGTTATCAAACCTGTAATATCTGCAAAAGAAAAACCAACTGATTTCATTAAGATACAAAAATACTAGGAAGGTCACCAGCACCGCTAGTGTAACAATATCCTGAAGCCTCGACTGTACATCGCGGCTTTGCTGTAAATCCGCCAGTAAAATCAGCACCATCATCTTCAAAATTATCACGTACAATGTTGCAACTCTCTGGAGCACCCGAACCCAGTTTCCAGTTACAAGCTGCCACATTCTGGCTCAGTTCAAACCTCTCCATATATACCTGCGGTTTTTCGTAAACTTTTTTCATATTCTCATTTCTCCTTTCAACCCAGCTAATTTTATTTGATATTCTCGACCTGACGTACGCCACACACCCTGTCGTTTTTCAGTTCATCCAGGAACTGCTGTATATACAGGATCTCATCATGTCTGTTTTCTCCTGCTGCCTGTTCTTTTTCCAGATCTGACAGATTCCTGAGAAGAATATCTTTAACATTCTGAACTGCCTGTCCATAGCCGATAAATCCCTTGTAAAGGCGTCTGCAGGCTTCATTTTCGGACATATAAAATGCCTCTGCATAAATCTTGTGAAGCATGAATGTCTTTCGATTTCCATCCTTCCACAACGCAATGTATCTTGTTCCTTTTCTTGTTTTTGATGATACAACTACATGCGTAGTTACTTTTCGGCCATCAATTCCTTTTCCTTCTACACGACGTACCACAGCATTTTCGTTGATTTCATACAGGCCTTCATATTCTTTGATATCTCTCCACATAGTTCTCACCTCTAAAATTCGGAGGTGTTGTATCTAACACTCCAAGTTTTCTTTCTTTTAATATGTAATACTCACTACGTCTGCATCCCCGAGAATACTCTCCGAAGTATCAACTGCAGTACTTTCGCCTGCTGCAAGTCCATCCACTTCTGACTCACTGCTGATACCACCAAAATACATGTCATCCATCACACAATGATATTTCACTTTCATTGTCCCGATCGCATCTCCTGAGATATTTGAAATCTGTACTCCATTGTCATCAGAAGTAACTTTCACCTCATCTTCTTTTACTCCTGCTTCTGATGAATACGCTGTTTTCGCCTCAATAAATGCAACTCCTGTTTTTCCATCATAAGATGTATTTCCACTTTCAAAAGCAATGACAGATTTTCCTGCCGGAATATCCTGTACAACAAATGAATAGGCAGTTCCATCGCTCAGTTCTACTGAAACTTCTGCTGACTCCAGATACTGTTCGGAATTATTTTTCATCTGAATCGCAGCAACATCTTCACACTCTGCATTCTCTGCATCCGGATTGATTCCTGAATACTGGAACAGTGAATCTACCTGAATCTGTTCCTCTTCCAGAAGATACGGAAACGCAAGCCCTTCATCTGTTTCCTCAGTATCTTCTTCGTCTTCTTCGGCGGCATCTTCTGCTGCCTCAGTAACTTTTGAAGCCTCTTCGTTCTCTTCAGACTTTTCTGTGGATGATTCCTGCTTTGAACTACTTTGATTTACTGCGATTACAACTCCCAGAATAACCACGATCGCCAGAATCAATACTATCCATAATTTTCGTTGTTTCCTGCCCGTTCCACTTTGTCTGTCACTCACTCTCATCCCTCCTGTCTGTTTTATCTCTATACAGCTATAAATTTTACTCCCATGGCTTTTTGCTTCCCACCAACTAAAGTATGATGTTTTTTTGCAGTTATTTTAAAATTCCCATTTCTTTTCCCTTGAGGGTTGCCTGCATTCGGTTCTTTACGCCTAGTTTTCTGTATAGACTGTAAATATGACTTTTCACTGTAGAAAGCTTGAGATTCAGTTCCTCGCAGATTTCTGCATTTGATTTTCCTTTTCCGATTGCTCCAAGAATAACTGTTTCCATCATCGTGAGATGCTCTTCCGGTGTTTTCTGTACGGTTTCCGGTACAGCTATACAGCGTTTTTTTGCTGTTCGCAGGATCAGTTCCAGGTAATCCTCCTTCGGCATTCGCCGAACATTTCCATAATTGTACTTTTTCTTTCGATGCCATCCTTCCGGAGAATTCTGTTTCATCCACTCGACATATGCATTCAGAACATCTCGTCCACTCTTTCCATAGTCTGTATAAAAACGAACATATCTGGCATTTTCGCTGTAAAGAAACGACTCGATCACATAACGAAGTGCCTGTCCATGGCTACTTTTTTCCCAGATACAGATTGCCTCTTCAAACAACACTTCTGCAAGGAAGCGATTCCTGTGATACAATTTCAGAAATGGGATCAGTTTGACAAATATTTTCTCTGCTTTATCATACTGGCGCATCTTCAAATATGCTTTTCCGTATCGATAAAGAAGCTGAAAATTTCTCTCAGTAACTTCAGCTGCAATTTCTTCTTCTCCGTCACGAAGCTTCTGAATCAGCCCCATATCTTCCTCTTCACTCTTCTTTTCCTGGCTGATTTCCTTATAATATTCATCATGTGCGCGCTGATACCATTCCCCTGCCTGTGCATCCAGATTTTCTTTCCAGATTCGCATTTTCTGATTTTCCTCTTTGCGCGAACAGGAAAAAAGTTCTGAAAGATCGCGCAGTCCACACAGATAAGAATTTGAACCTCCGAGTATGTTGTAAAGCTGAACTTTTTGTTCTTTATCATCCCGTTTTTCAAGAAGATCCAGCCATTGTTCCAATGGAAAATCCGGCCTTGCATACAGCAGATTCAGATAAATATCTCTTGTTTTTTTATCATTCTCCAACTCGAGATGTTTCTCAATTTTTCGGATTTCTTTGTTCATGCCGAGTAAATCCTGCTCAAAATAACATTGCATTCCTCTGACAAAACAAAGTTCCGGGATATTATCCGTCCACTCTTTTACCAGTTCAAAATCCATATCTATAAACGGAATTTCCGCATAATTTCGTATCGCAAAATCTCGAAGAAGGTTATAATCCTCTGTTTTTCTCACGGCGAAAAAAGCTTCTTCTATAAAGCCTTCTGCTTCATACCACTGACCAACTGTCGTCCAGAATATCTTCTCAGGAGGTTTCCTGCAAACTTCCTGCTTAAAAAGAAGGGCTGTGCTGTATTTCTCTTTTTCAGTTTCTGTCAAAAATCCTTTTCTGACGAGATTTTCAATCGTTTCTGCACCGCCGCTGACCTTCCATATATCCTGGCACATTTTTTCGTTGAACCATGGACACCAGCCTCCGATTTCAAGAAAATCTTTCTCCAGTTTTGACAACGTTCCGAGGATTTCCCCATCAATATATTCCGCAATTTCATAACGTTCCCGTAATTCATCGATTGTAATCCTGGAACCATATTTTTGTGCCTTTTCGAATATCCGGATCATTAAGCTGACACAGCCGGGCCAGCCGCCCGTCACCTGATAAATTTCCCGTGCTTTAATTGAAAGCCGCTTTGTTTTGCAGATCTCATCTATTTCCTCAATCGTAAACAGAAGACTTTTCTGTGTGATCAGATACATCTTTTCCTTCCATATGAGATCCAGAAATTTCCGGTGTGGTTTTTCCCTGCTCACAAAGATGCACCGGTTGTCTCCACATAGTTTATGGACAAAGTCGACAAGTGCCATTGCTTTTACGTCTGATATCGGCAGATTCATATTCTCACAGATCACCCATATCGTTTCCTGCTCCATACGGTTTCGTATCTGCGTTAGTTTTCTGATAAAGGTCCGGTCGTCCCGCTCTTTATCCATAAAAAACACTACAAAATTGATCCCCGTCTGTTTCTGTATCAGCATATTTACGCCGACTGTTTTGCCGGATGCCGCTGCTCCTTCAATAAAAATAGAAGGGAATGTCTTTATCCCCTTCTCTATCACCTGTGTCTTATCTATATAGTCCTCTCTGGTAGAAAAAAATACCTTATCTGTTCTCTGCAGTGTCATCTTCTGTAAGGATTCCTCCATTGCTCAGCTTATCCAGAAAATCCTGAATATCCTCTTTTGCCACATCTTCATCCACATCATATTCTTCCATAATGCCATTCAGAAGATCCTCAAAAGTCACATCATTCTGCAGCATTTTCCAGAGTTCCATTCCAATCTCATTCACTGTGATCAGGCCATTAAACTCCAGTGCTGTTTTTCCCGTAGGAATGATGATGTACTCACCGGCAATCTCTCGTAACACAAAACTCCTGTCGATTTTCATAATACTTTTCTTCTCCCTGTACTCACTTACCAGAACAGAAATCACATATTTTATGGCACACAAAAGAAACACAGATCATACTTTTCAAATTTATGAATGTTCTGTATTTGCCTTTATATTCCACAGCTTTTCATCTGCATTATGCCATTTTAAATGTTGAATGACCGTCCTGTTTTCTGTAAAAGCCTGGCACTACATAATAATAATTAAGTAGTGATTACCCTTTATTTTGTTGTCGTTTTCGCTTTAAAAACTGAATTTTGGGGATTTATCCACAGAAGAGAGTTGTAAAAAACTTGAATATTATGT
>ERZ1026850.385-NODE-385-length-28283-cov-5.783867_pt1 | contig 28283 bp, 22 predicted proteins | sample MGYA00380155_ERZ1026850 | MGnify/ENA primary metagenome ERZ1026850 (study PRJEB33269, sample SAMEA4719791) | human gut metagenome | biome: human-associated habitat; feature: organic feature; material: feces | place: Cameroon | collected 2013-10 ... | reverse complement strand
GTGGAGCCTGCAGTAGGTGACCATCAGATTGAACACGTAGCGGTTGTTCTCGATGTTGGCCGTTATCGCCTTCTCCTGCGTCGAGTTCGGATAGATCCGTGCCTTGTACGTGAGATACAGGACCTCGTCGCAGACCTCTGGGTTCACCTCCTGCTTCATGCACGTATGATTGCGGAAGAAATATAATAACTCTAGGCTGTAATGTTTGTAATGCGAATAATGTTTGCAATCATGCAGTCGGATGACGCGATGAGGATCCTCCATCCATCCTGTCATCCCTGATGCTTCTTTGGCATCGGACGAGAACGGATACAGCCTGCGTCGAACGCGATGTCGGCACTTCATTCATGACAGGCTCCCGGCGATGAAATCCTCCAGAGGGAACTGGTTGGGGAGTTTGATCCCGAACACCTTGTAGACTCTCTTGACCTGAGCGTTCGGAAGGTCCACGCGGACCATCCCGTCCTTCCCCAGGGCGCACATCAGGGACTGTGTGATCGCGGGAACCTCCGTCAATGCAAGTTCGGTGCTCAGCAGGTCCTTCCTCATACTCAGGTACACGATGGCGGAGATCATGTCGGTCAAGCCCATGTTTTTCAGATAACTGAGGAAGAGGAAGCCGTCGCCGAACACCGCGTGGACATCGAGGCTGACAGCCTCGATGAGCCCTTCGAGACGAGGGTCGTCCATCTCCAGGACCTCCTTCGAATCGGTGTCCGCATCGTAGGCGACGATGCCGTATTCCTGCGACCGGAATATGCCGGAGCGTCTGTCCGCGGCCAGGGCCAGAGGTCTTCCGAGCTTCTCCCTCGTTATCTGCTTCGAGTGCTGTTTCGCACCTTTGGTGCTCTGCACGTACTCGGTGTCGACTATGGTCGCGGTACCTGCCGTTATACAGCCTGCATCATCCTTCTTCAGTCTGTATCCTGATCCACGGCATCCCATCAGCTCCCCTATAGCAACACATACCAGTCGAATGGTGCCGTTTCAGAGCGGTTCGGAGCAAGAGATCGTTCTAAAACTCGGATCAGCGTCGATATCCATCAGAAATCGGGTCGAAAGCGGCCTCGGTCCAGTGTAGTGCTGACTTCGTGTTCGACGTAGCTGTAATCTCCGTGCTTCCGATTCCGCGACCCTCTTATCGATGTCCTCCATCGAAAGGGGCTCGAATTCCACCGTACGATCTTGAGAGACGTAGTCTATGAAGCATCTGACCGGAAGGCCGTTGTAGTACCCCTCAGCAGCGTGCGCGTAGACGGACAGCTGCAATTCGTATTCCGCCTGGAACCTGTCCGTGACATCGGTCTTGTAGTCGTGGATCTCCACGCGGTCGTCGAATACCATCAGGAGGTCGATCTGACCCTTCAATATCGTGGTGCCGTTGCAGACGGGAAGAGAGCAGCCGATCTCAGAATACGATTTGAGGAATCCGTCCATGCTCCTTCTCGACAGCACCTCCCCCGAGATGTACTCCGTCTCCGGATACTTCCCCGAGGGAGCTACGCCGACGTGCATGAGCTGGGCCTCCAGGTGCACGGAGGTGCCGTACTCCTTGCCCTTCCCGCAGATCTCATCGACCTCGGCCATACCGCCCTGACCGTCCTCCATGTCGAGGCTCATGATGCTGTGGACGCCAATCGTCTGCGTTCTGTTGACGTACCCTCCTATCTCCGGTTTCTGTATCGTCTCGAACTCGGAGAACTCGGCAGATAGAGGGCAGTCCTCGATCTCGGAATATTCCTCTCCTGAGAGCCCCTTCATGAATTCCGAGGGTTCCGGACCGCTGATCAGCGTCTCGTACTGCTTGGCGCGTGTCATGGACACGAACATCAGGCGACGCTCCTCGTCATAATCCGAGGACCTGATCGATTTGCACAGGTAGGTGCGCCAGGATTTGCAGATGCGGGAGTATCCGTTGTAGTGGGCCACCACGTTCTTCGGACGAAGGCCTAGGACCTCGTCGTAGAGGAAGGCGGATCTGTCGCCGTTGGTGTTCGGCATTATCCTCGGATCGATGAAAGGCATTATCACCGTGGGAAACTCCAGTCCTTTGGACTTGTGCATGCTCATGACGGCGACCGCATCGGACGTCAGGTCGGTCTCTACCTGATACGTGGTGGGTTTGCCCTCCATATCCTCCTCTATCATCGAGATGAGGTCCGAGATGGTGAGCAGCGAATCGCGATGCGCTCCGGAGAGCACGTTGATCACGGACTGGGAGACATCGTTGTCTATGCCGTACCAGACGAAGATGTTGGTCAGGAGCTCGGTTATCCTGCGTCTCTTGGCATAGAGCTCCCTCCTCTGTGCGGATATATCCGAGGGGATCCTGTTGTTGTCCCGGCGTGCAGCATTGCATTCCGCCAGCGAGTAGCCCTGATCGACCATTATGGGGATGTATCCCCAGGGGTCGAAGGAGTTGTTGATGTATCTGAGCCACGCCAGGACGAGCTTCGCCTCCCTCGTGCACATCAGCTCGACCTCGCCGTAGAGATAGGCAGGGATGCCCTGCGCCGTCAGTTCATCGACGACCGCCCTGCAACCGCTCGTCGTACGGCATAGGACGGCGATATCTCCGAGTCTCATGGGACGTTCGATGCCCTTTTCGACTACCGGATGCCTCCCGGGTTGCAGATATTCCCTGACGCATCTGCCTGCCATGCGGGCTTCCTCGACGGAGGATCCGCATCTGACGAACCTGATGTGGGTCCGATTCCTGATCTCCTCTTGGCGTTTCGCGGTCAGATAGGCGAGATTGGACTCGATGGCATCCGTGTCGATCTTCTCTTTCGCAGTGGCTTTGAGGGTCATGCACTCGAAGGCCTTGTCCACGATCTTTTCGGAAGACCTGTAGTTGGTGTCCAGCTGGATCTTCACGGTTTCAGGGATCCTGAATGCGACACGTCTGTTGCCGTCCCCTCTGTCCTCGTTCAGTTTGTCGGCGAGGAGCTTGGCCCTCCTGTCGAAATCGAGGATGTTGTCGATGGAGACAAATCTGAACCCGTAGATACCCTGCTTCCAATCTCCGACGACGCAGAGATTGGGTTCCTTCAACACCAGGAGCGAGAGCATCAGCTGACTCGAGTTGGTATCCTGGAATTCGTCTATCATCACATAGCGGTACGAATTGATCTTGCGGACGTTGTCGTTGGAATACAGGATCGAGAATGCAAGCATGGCGTTTATGCCGAATGTCAGCCTGTCCTCCGATATGCTCCTCCTGAGGTAGTGCCAATACGCATCGTGGATGAATCTGAAGAATTCGGAACGGTCGTCGAAGGCCGCTTCCTTCAGGATGGAATCCGGCAGCTCCTCGACGGATTCGGGATCCCTCTCGACATCGAAATCCTTCGTGCCCATCTCGTAATATCTGGATGAGATGTAGGACCTCTTGCTGTTGCCCTTCTTCACGAATACATTGAGTTCCCTCATCGATCCGAGCACGGACTCGACATCCCCGGACAGGATATCGACCGGATCGTTGCCGAACCATCCGTTCCCCTTGACCGGATAGATCCCGCGGGACATCAGACGGTTGATTATCTGGTACAGATCGTCGGGATACTCCCCTCCGATGATCGACCAATCGCCATAGTCCTCGCCATGGCTGTGAAGGAAATCGTCGAGGAACAGCGAGAAATGCCTCTTGTTGAGGGTCTCGTTCTCAACCAGTCTCGCCGAATGGGTCAGCTTGTCCTGGATCCCGAAGAGCGCTCCGGCATCCTCGGGGGAATCCATGACCACCGAGAGGCAGAAGGCGTCGAACGTCTTCACCTGCACCAGTTTGGACTTCTCCTCCATTCCGGGAACGGACCTCAGGCGGGCCTTGATGCGCTGCTCCATCTCCGAGGCGGCGTTCCTGGTGAATGTCATCATCAGGATGTCCCTGGGGTTGACGTCCTCCTTCCCGAGGAGCTTCACATATCTCTCCACGATCGTATGCGTCTTCCCCGTACCAGGGCCGGCATCTACGACGACCATCCCCTCGAGGGTATCTATCATCCTCTGTTGAGATGCGTTGAGTTCGCTCATTCACTCATCCTCCTCGACATTGACCTTGCTACCCATGCAGGCGGCGTAGAAGTCGCAATTCTTGCAATCGACCTTGCCTGCGGGACGTGCAGGGAGACACGTGTCGATGCTGGCATTCAATTCGATATGCTTCCGATCGAGGACCTTCAGGAATCCGTCGATTTCTGCAAGCGATACGATGAGACTGTTCCCGATGACGATCCCGTCGGTCGTCAGCGCATCGGCGATCTTCCTGACGATGGGGGCCACAGTGTCTCTGTTCGTCTTGTTGTCCTTCATACCGATTTTTCTGAGAATGGAGGAATAGAGATCATCATTCCCAATCCATTTTCTCGGATCCCTACATTGATAGGAATCCAGGACCTCTGCGATGACTTCCGCATTGCCTTTCAATTCCTTCTTCAGGTTGTCCTCGATCCAGTCCGTCCCCTCCTTCGTTCTCAGAAGATACTCGAATGCGGCCATCTGGACGACCGTTATCGTCCTGACGTTCTGAGTGATATCGAAATTATCCTGGAGAGAGGAGATCTCGTTGTCCATGGCGTACAACTGATTGAAGACCATCCTCCCGTCGCCTTCCTCCATGGACAATGCGAGATACATCAGTGGCTGATACTCGGGGTATTCTGTGATATCCTCCAGAGACATGTTCTTCCGGATCGATTTGATATCCGATGGCCTGCCGGTCTTGTAATCGGTGATGACTCCGTTCCAGTAGAGGTCGTAGATTCCATGCATCGGATGGAGCGACGAGTGGTGATCGGTCTCGCAGCATGTGCTGGTCATATCCTCGCCCAGTTCGATCAGGAACCTGTTCGGATCCTTCTTGGCGGTATTGGATGAATCCAGAACCGGTTCGACGCCCATGGCGTCGATGTATCTCATCACATTGCGCATCGCAAGACGGATCTTATCGGTATCCAGTTCGGATTTGAGAGGCGTGGAGAGACCGACGAATCTGTCCGATATCATCGTCGTGAAGGCATCCAATCCGAGCTCTCTGACCCTGTCGGGATGGGTCGCATAGAGCTCTGCGAACTGATGGATCAGGTTCCCGAATTCGGATTTGTCGTTGTCCGCATTGGGAAGCAGATTGTTGAACATGAACTTGCGAGGGCAGGCGATGTATGCGTTGAACGAGGACTTGGAGAACTCCTCGAACTGCACTTCCGTCGCATCCTTGAAGGATCCCCTCTCGACCTCTCTTGGGATCTCCGGCGAGTACCATCTTCCGACCACGTATCTGGAGCAGAGGTCCCTGAAGCTGTCCGTGGCGGAGCCTCTTATGATATCGAAGGTCAGGCAGGGGCGGGCAGGCTTCCCCATCTTGCTGGAGTTGACGCAGTAGATGCGTCTCTGACCCTGTTGTATCATCGCTTCGAGACGGGTGGCGATGCGTTCCGATTCGGCCTCTGAATCGATATAGCGCTTTCCGATGACGGGGATGTTCCAATCCTGTTCCATCCCGAGATAGATCACCACCGGTCTGTCGATGAACACGGAGTTCTTGCAATCGGCTATGAGGACGCCGTGGAGCTCGTTCTCCGGGATCTGCTCGTTGTGTTTCAGTTCGGGAACGTTCTCGATGGCGAACCGGATCTCCGATATCCTGTCCGGTGTAACGATCTCGTCGAGCATGCCGAGCTCGTCGAGGACCATGGTCACCTGCGGACGGGCCTGCTTGTTGCAGATCACATCCTTGACATCGGCGAAGGTCATCCCTTCATCGGAGATCCTGCGCATGACGTCCTTGAGGACCATGGCGTGCTCGCGCATGTCCTCGGGGCCTTGTCTCTCCAGCAGATACTCCTCGCGTTTGGGGCTGAAGAATCCGTTGTAGTTCGAGAAGAGCTCCTTCACAGCCCTCACTCTCAACGTATGATACGACTGGGCCAGGGAGACGAAGCTCAGGAAATCCCTGATCTGGGCCAGATCCGATACCGTCAGACTGTTTATGAACGGCAGGTTCCTGCGATATAATGCTGCACGAACTGAATCGGCTATCGGTTCGGAGGCGCTGAGAACGATGGCATACGAGTTTGGATCGTTCTCATCTATGAGGTCGACGGCGTTCTCCGCGAGCTGACGGTCGTTCCCGATCTCGTGGATGACGTCCAATCCGTACTCCCCATCCTTGAAGATGTCGATGAGGTCGCATTCCGCCAGCGTGCAGCACTTGTCCAGCTGGTCGAAGAGATCGACTCCGATGATGGCTACGCCTCCCTTCTTATCGAAGAACCATGAGACGCGGGGGTCGTCGGGTTCGAATTCATCCATGGCCTTCTCGAGGGTCGGAAGAGCGCGATAGGACCTGTAGATCTCCTTGGAACTCCTGGAAGTCAGATAGTCCCTGACCTCCTTCGTGTAGGATCTTATCTGTCTGAAGTTGAGGATCTCGCTGTAGACATGACGGAAGCCGTATCCGGTCTCCTCGGACACCTTCGAGATGAGCTGGAGGTCGGTCATGAAGCCCTCTCCGAGGATCATCGGACCGAGTTGCTGGACGATGTGGCGGGGAGTCATGGCGAGGACCCCTATGCGCGGCTGGTCGATACGGGCGTTCAACGCCGTCTCCAGAGCGATATCATTCGTTATGACCAACCCGTAGTCCTTCACCTCATCGTACAGTTCGTCTATGCTCTTGACCGCCCTCATGCAATCGCCTTCCTATTTCGGATGGAGGATGCCGAGAGAGTACTTTAACTCCTGGCTGTTATCTTTGTAATGCTTTGGAAAAATGCCGTATACCCGTCCGAGCATCCTCTTGGTATGGATGATGTCTACGTGGTGGAGCTGGCGACCACCGGCCCGTCCGGCTATCCGAAGGACACGGTCGCCGAGATCGCGGTCTGCAGGGTCTTATCGGACGGTTCCGACTTCGAGACCGTCTACAACGACGGCATCGCCTTGGATCCCAAGGACCTGGGGAAGGATCCGTTGGATTACATGGAGGAGAACTACGGAATCGTTCCCGAGGACCTCTACGTGGGAAGCGACATATCGCGTGTCGCTTCGGATGTCCAGGGGACGATCTTCGGCAAGGAATGCACCGCATACAACGTGGGGAACGTGTTCGGGAAGTATCTGAGCTTCGAACCATGGGATTGCGCCCGCAATCTCACGGTCCTCCCTTCGATATCCGTGAGGCTCCCTCCGGAGCTCAAGTGGCCTCCGGAGATGGAGCATGCCCTCATCAGGTCGGCTTACGATGCTATCTGCCCCGGGGATCCGGCGATGGTCGGGGACGGCCGCAGGGCGATCCATCTGGCGCAGATGGCGGCATCGGTCTTCGCGACGCTGAGAAGGAACGGATTAGCGCGATCCGGGTCCGAAACGGAACACCACCGAACCCAGAACGAGATCCGCCAATGCCGCCAGGTAGAGCAGCGCGTAGATCACGAACAGAGGGATGGCGAAGAACGTCGATACGAAGGGGACGATGAACGCCAGAACGGCGGCCGGTAGGAAGAACACGAGTCCGATCAGCAGGAATGCAGCCCCGCGCCTGCTTCCGAGATAGAGCTGACCTATCCCGAGCAGACCGAACAACCCTATGACGGCGTCCAGGGCGATGGCCCTCTTCAGCTTCTTCTGATCCTTGGAGGGTTCCTTGCGGGTGCCTTGATCGTATTTCGACGCGGGCTCGGGCTCCACGGGGATCTTCTTGTAGCACTTGGGGCAGGTCAGACTGTTGGAGGGCACGAGCTCGTTGCAGTAGGGGCAGCGTCTCTCAGGCATCTCTATCGCTCCTCAGGACGAATGCGATGAATGTTCCGGAGGCCAGGAGCTTGCCGTTCTCCGCGTAGGCTCTCACATCGTAGACCTCCAGGGACCTGGATCTGTTGATGGGGACGCAGACCGCCCTTATCCTCCCTTCGGCGGGACGATAGAACGAGATGGTCGACGACTGCCCCGTGCAGGGACGGGACATGTTGCCTGCGATGGCGAAGGTATGGTCCATCAGGGAGTATATCGCTCCTCCATGACCTCTTCCCATGCTGTTGAGCAGCTCGGGAGTGAGCTCCATGGAGCATTCGACGCGATCGGCCTCTATGGATTCGATCTCCAATCCTATATAACGGGCGAACGGGGCCTCGTACATCGGCATGACGTTGTCGATGAGACCGCGGACATCCTCAGACATGCGGGCGGATACGCCTTCCCTGTCCATGCTCCCCCATCACCGCTTGGGTTTTAGAAATGTGTGTTGCGTAGTCGCGATGTGTGGATGGACACCTGCATAAGATATACCCGGAAAGGCTTGACCCCGGTCATGGAGGCTCCGCTGACAGTCACCCAGCTGAACACACGGGTCAAAGGGATGTTTCAGTCGTCCCCAGGACTCAACGATATATGGGTGAACGGCGAGATCTCCAATCTCACCCGCGCCACCTCTGGCCATTATTATTTCACATTGAAGGACGAGGGCAGCGAGATAAGATGCGCCATGTTCGCCCGCAGCCGTTCGAGGATCGATTTCGAGCCCAAGGAGAACATGAAGGTATCCGTCTTCGGCGGTGTGGACATCTACATCCAGAGGGGATCCTACCAGTTCATCGTCCAATCCATGCGCCAGTCCGGCCTCGGGGACCTCTACGTGAGGTTCGAGGAGCTGAAGAAGAAGCTCAGCGCCGAAGGTCTGTTCGATGCCGGTCGCAAGAAACCGCTGCCGAATTATCCGCGGACAATAGGCGTCGTGACGTCGGAGACCGGCGCTGTGATCCATGACATAATCACCACGTCCGCATCCCGCTTCCCTGCGGACATCCTCCTCGCACCGGCACAGGTGCAAGGGGAGGCTGCAGCGGCGACGATCATCGCCGGGATCCGTCTGCTCGACAGGATCGGAGTGGATGTCATAATAGTCGGCAGGGGAGGAGGTTCGATCGAGGATCTATGGCCCTTCAACGAGGAATCCGTCGCTAGAGCGATAGCGGAATGCCGCACGCCCGTCGTCTCGGCAGTCGGCCACGAGACCGACTTCACCATCGCCGATTTCGTCGCCGACGTCCGTGCGCCCACTCCCACAGGTGCCGCCGCGATCATCCTGCGCGATAGGAATGAGATCCGCACCCAGATCGACAGGGAGATGGCCAACGCCGACCGTGCGCTGGGAACCGTCGTGGAGAGGATGAGGTCCAGATTCGATGTGCTCGATGCGAAGCTCTCGCCTCAGAGCGCCCTGAGGGACATCGATATGAGGTCCATGGGCGTCGACGACCTGTGGTCCCGTGCGGACAGGGCGCTGTCGGATACCGTCCGGTCGATGGATTCGAGATTCAGGGTGGTCGAGGCCCGTCTCTCGCCGGCATCGGCACTGCGCGACATCGAATCCCGCCGCTCGAAGGTGGATACGCTGTATTCGCGTCTGTCCCCGGATTCCGCCCTCAAGGACATCGGCATCCGCGGCAACAGGCTGGATTCGGCATTCATGAGGATAAGTACGGCGGGCGGGACCGCCATGCAGACCTGCAGGGCGCGCCTGGACAAGGCATCGGCCCGTCTCGATTCGCTGAATCCCACCGCGGTGCTCGACAGAGGATACGGATTCATCGTGGCACCGGACGGCAGGACCGTCGATTCGGTCAAGTCGCTGCTGGTCGGAGAGACCGTTGATATAAGATTGAAGGACGGAACCGCCAAGGTGGCCGTCAAGCAGATAGAGGAATTCAAATGACGGATATGGAGAAATTCGCGGAAGAGGTCGCCCAGATGAGCTTCGAGACCAGCATGGAGGAGCTCGAGAAGCTCGTCCAGGAGCTGGAGCAGGGAGGCACCGATCTGGACAGGAGCCTGGAGATCTACGAGCGCGCGGTCATCCTGAGGGACCATTGCAAGGCGATCCTGGACGACGGTCAGAGGCGCATCCAGAAGATCATCGAGGCCGCAGACGGCATCAGGACCGAGGACTTCGGATCGGAGCGATCGCGATTCGAGATGCCACAGCGACACCCCGGTCGATTCCGACCATTCCTGCGTGGACCTGTACAGGTCGGTGGATTCGAAATCGGCATCCGAGAATGCGAGCCTGAGGGCTCCGCTGAGGGAGCCGGAATCCAATTCGCGGGCGTTGAACGCCCCGAATCCGTTCCTTAGTCCGATGAGCAGGATATCGATCGTGTCGTGGCCGCGGGCGGCCTTCCAGAGGTCGTCCAGGCCCTCGGCCTCCTGCAGGAGGACCTTGTACAGCCCCTTCCTGCCGATACGGACGTTCTTCGAGCTGTCCATGACCTCGGAGACCATGTCCATGGCATCCAGGGCGAGGCTGCGGGGATTGATGAAGCGGTTGAAATCCAGATTCTTGAAGCAGAGCCCGTACCCTCTGTTCTGCGATATGTACATCAGGAGGCCGATGGGATAGCTGGCCGATACCAGCGCCTCCCGGACGGGGCCGTATCTCTCCTCGAACTGATGGACCTTGTCGGTGTCGCCGTACTCGTCGATGACGTCGTTGAGCGCGTTCGATCTGACGGCCATCATCTCCATGTCCCTGCAATCGGTGTAGAACAGGGGAGAGCGCACGGTCTTCCCGCGCAGCAGGTCGAGATCGGCGTCGATTATCCCGAGGACCTTCGGGTCCTTGCGACGTGTGCTCATCTCCTTGACCACGTGCTCCACGTTGTCGCGGGAGTGCGCTATCAGTATCTTCGACGATTGCCTGTCCAGGAACTTCCCGTAGATCCTCGAGTCGGTGACACCCTCCACGAGCAGATACGCCCCGTCGTAGACGGTGCGCTCCATCGATATCTCGTTGCAGATGTCGTCGTAGGTCAGGAGATCGCGCATCGGTCGACCTCAGCTCCCTTGCGCTGTCCCACTTGTCATGGATGATCTGGGGGGAATGGGTGGAGACGATCATCTGGATGTCCCTGACCCTGCATATGTCGAGGAAGTAGTCCCCGAGCTTCTGCTGCCATCCGACATGGAGCGAGATCTCCGGCTCGTCGATGATGACGACGGAGCCCTGGGGCGCATGGAAGAGGAGAGCATAGAACATGATGAGGATCTGCTTCTCGCCCGACGACAGGGACTGGAGGCGGAGGGCGGTCCCGTTGTCCATCCTGATTCCGACCTTGCCCGTCTCGGAGACCTGCAGGGTCTTGTCGATGAAGATCTCGTTGACGATGTCCTTGAAGATGATTATGGACTCGGCGAGGAGGTAGTTCCTCTCGACGTAGTGCGCTATGGAGCAGGCCACGGCCTCGCATCCCGCACGGTCCTTGACGATGTCGTACCTGGAGGGAGGGAACTTGGCTCCGGGAGGTATATCGGGTTCGAAACCCGCATCCCTGATGAAATCCAGCTTGGCCTTGAGGTCCTTGCACCAGAACTCCAGCTCGCCGTCGCTCATCTCGCCGGCCTTCTCGGACGGGTCGATCTCCAGTTCCCTGTGCTCCTTGGCGTACCTGATGGTCTCGAGCAGCTCCTGCGCATAGACCTCCAGGGTGGGGGCCAGATGGCCGTCGCCCCTCTTGAGGGCGAGCCTCTCGGGCGGGATGTAGACCACGTCGCAGATCTGAGCCATCTCCGCCGGCGTCAGCGGGGTCTCGATCTCGCTCCTCTGCATCTGGACGAGGAGGTTCCCGGGATAGTTCTGTATTATGAGATTCGAACCTTCGTCGAATCCGATGTCCATGCGCTCGAAGCATGTCTCGCTGAGATACTGGACATCGCCGCGGAGCGCGGCATAGATCATCCTCATCAGGGTGCTCTTGCCCATCCCGTTGGGGGAGTGGATGAACGTGAGGGGTTTGCACAGCTCCAGCTCGTAATCGTATTCGTTGAAAAGTCTGGAGACGTACACAGAGTCGATCTTCATGGTCGGACCTTAATCGCCTTCATCCGTATTAAGGCTGGCTTTCGTCCATCCAGTATTTAATCTGGGTCCATCATCGGGGATATGATGGATACGGACGCCGCTTTCGACGAGATTCGCACGATGATTTCCAAAGGCATGGGGAACGAGGCCATTGCCAGGGTCAAGGACCTTGCAGCCTCGGACGAGGACCCCATCGTGAGGATCAAGTGCCTCTCTCTTCTGAAGGTCATCGACGGCGGAGAGGCCTCCCAGGAGATCCTGAGGAGCCTCATGGAGAAGCTCCCCGAGAACGAATCGCTCCTGATCCAGATCGCCGGCTCCCTCAGGGGTCTAGACTATCCGTCCAGCGCTTATACGATCCTCAAGGGGATGGAATCCACCGATCCCGTCCTCAGGCTCAGATGCATGTGCCTGGAGGACATGGACGAGTACGAGATGGCTCTGGAGGCCGTTCAGTCCATCAAGGACATCACTCCGTTCGATCGCGTCATGCTGTCCGAGGTCCTCAGCGCCCTCGGCGAGCATTCCAGATCCATCGATAATGCGAAGTCCCTCCTCGACGAGATGCCGGGCGATTTCGACGTCCGCAGAGCGTACGTATCGGCTCTGATGCTCGCAGGCAGGGAGAAGGAGGCATCCAAGTACGTCAGGGGATGCCTGAAGGAGAAGACCGCCGAGGCCAATGCTCTGGCGGCCTACGCCATGAGGATCTTCGGAAGCACGAAGGCCGCCGCAGGATACGCCTCCCGCGCCCTGAAGATCGATCCGAAGAACGTCAGCGCCATGGAGACCCTGGGGATCTGCCTCGCACAGAAGGGCGAGTACGACAAGGCGCGCATAGTTGCCGGGGCCATCAACGAGGCTTCTCCCGGCAGCCGCGCGGCACTCAACGTCCTGACGTACTGCGAAGGGCACCGAGGATCAGGATCTGCTCCTCTTCCCGTTCCTGCGGGCGCGGCTGTTCAGCCATACGTCCTTCCAGAATCCGGGCGTGAAGAGGATGAGCGCCGTCACTATCTCCAGACGACCGATCCACATCAGGATCGTGAGGATGGCCTTCAGCGAGGACTCCAGATCGGTGAAGTTCCCTGTGGGTCCGAAGTTCCCGAATCCCATCCCACCGTTGGATATGACCGATATGGACAGACCGAAAGAGTCCACCATATCGTATCCGTAGAACATCACGATGACGGCTCCGATCATCAGGGTCGCCATGTACATCACGAAGACGACCAGAGCAGACCTTACGACGGAATCGTCCACGCTCTTCCCGTCCATCTTCACAGAGTAGACGGCGTTCGCATGCATTATGCCGCGGAATCCGTTCTTGACGAACTCGAAGATGATCCTCAGCCTGCTGAACTTGATGCCTCCGCTGGTGGAGCTGGAGGAGGTTCCGATGAGCGCGACCGTCATCAGGATGAGCATGCACTGAGACGGCCAGGTCGTGAAATCCTCCGTGTAGTATCCCGTCGTGGTTCCGAGGGACACAGTGGTGAAGAGGACGTTCTTGAAGCTGTCGTAGAGGTTCCCGACATCCAATCCGTTCCCGGCCTTGACCTGGGCGGATATCTTGAAGAGGAAGATGACGGCCGAGATGGCGATGAACCAGACGACCATCATGCGGAACTCCGAATTCCTGCGATAGACGTACCTCTCCCTCAGGTAGATGGCCCTGAAGTGGAGATAGAAGTTCGTCCCTCCGAGGAACATGAACAGCACGGTGATCCACTGGACGATGTCGGAGTATCCGATCATGTTCGAGTTGATTATGGTCAGTCCGCCTGTGGAGATGGTCGTGAACGTCAGGCAGAGGGCCTCGATGAGCTGGACGCCCGCCAGGACCAGGAGCAGGAAGTTGATCAAGCTCAGGAACAGATAGACCAGGATGAAGGACTTGGCCGCCTTGCTGGTCCTCTGCGTGAACTCCGAGGATCCGGAACCTGCGAGCTCGTTGGCGAACAGCCCGCGGCCGTAGCCCACCATCGGCAGGAAGTACAGAAAGATCAGAACGACAGTTATACCTCCGATCCACTGCGTCATGGACCTCCAGATGAGGAGGCTCATGGGATACTGCGTCAGGTCGCCTAGGACCGACATGCCGGTGGTCGTCACTCCGCTGACGGATTCGAAAACGGCATCCATGGGGTCCAGTCCGTAGATCATGTAGGGGAGGGTGCAGATGGCGAAGATTATCAGCCACACCAGCGCCACGAGCAGGAGGCCGTTCACTGTGCGGAAGCCGCGTGATTGGACGCTGACCGAATATTGGATGAGTCCTAACGCGATGAGGAACGGCACCGGGATCAGGAACGGGAGGGGGTCCTCGCCGTAGTAGAATGCGAACGCGGCCGGGATCAGAAGCGTCAGGGAGAATATGATCTCCACCAGACCGAGGATCATGAGCGTCGTGCTCTCGATCCTGGCGAACCTGCCGTCCATCCAGCCGAGTGCCATGATCACATCTCCGGGATCGAGTTCTTGCCGAGGACCTTAGCGAGCTCGGAGCTCCTCTTGTTCACGGAGAACAGGATGACCGAATCATCGTTCCTGATCCTGGTGTCGAGGAGCGGGTACGTTATCTCCCCGTCCCTGATGATGGCGACTATGCGGAGGCCGTCCGGCATGTTCAGGTCCCCGACGTACCTGTCGAGGAGCTTGGAGAGGCCGTCGACGTTATGGGTGAAGAAGATCCCCTCGGAGCTCTGCATCCTGGTGATGGCGGTCTCGTCCGAGAGGACGTATTTGGTGATCTCGTTGGAGATGACGCGGTCGTATCCGATGATGGTCTGGAGGTCGGTGTACCTGAAGATGTCCTCGTACTCGCGCATGAAGAAACGGGCGATGACCTTCCTCGCGCTGTGCCTCTTGGCGGACATGCATATCAGGAGGTTAGTATCGTCCTTCCTCGATGTGGAGACCGTCGCATCCGATTTGAAGATGTTCTCATCGAACTGGATGTCCGGATCGGTGAAGTCGGCGTTTATGACGACGACGCCGCTGAGCTCCTTGGAGAGGCTCCTGCAGGTGTCGGCATCCTTCTCGATGATCTTCACGTAGCGCTTCTTCGGATCGTCGACGAGCATCTTGGCCAGGTTCCTGCCGATGATGGAGCCTCCCAGGATGCAGAACTCCCTGCCGACGTCCTCCACGCCCACGAGCTCGTTGAACTGCTCGATGGCCTGGTCGCTACCGAACACGCAGATCCGGTCCCCGCTGTGGATCTCCATCGTCTCCGGCGCGGTGTTCATGGTGCCGTCGCGGAATATCGCGAACACGGTGCAGTCCTTGGGTAGAGGGAGATGCATGACAACCCGCCCCACGATCTGATGGCGGGAATCGATCCTGAAGACGGCGATGCTGACCCCCATTCCCTTGATGGCCTCGTACTCGACGACGTTCTCGAGTACGCAGAGCTTGTACATCTTCTCGGCGGTCACGAGATCCGGCGAGATTATCTCGTCGACTCCCTCGAGCTTGGTGCGAGATGCCTCGACGACGAAATCGGGATTGTCGACGGTGGCGACGGTACGCAGGGTCGGCTTGATCCTCTTGGCCATCATGCAGACGAAGAGATTCTCCGAATCGGAATGCAGAGCGGAGATCAGGACGTCGGCGTTCTGGTTCTCGATCGCATAGCGGAGGATGCGCGGATTGGTTCCGTCCTCCCTCAGAACCGATACGTTGAGACGTCCCTTCAGCGTGTCGGCGATATCCTCGTCCTTCTCGATGACGAGGACGTCGTTGACATCGGAGATCGTCTCCGCCGAGACGAAACCGACGTCTCCTGCGCCGACTATGATGGCTTTCATCGACCGCTCCGACGCTCCTCCTCCATTTATTACTTAGGGTCCCTGACAGGTTCCGGTGCCGATACGCATCGGATGAAGATGACGGAAGGGTTCCGTTATCCCTTCTATATATACTATGGAAAATCCCATCGAATCAAATATATCAATGTCCAGCGGCTAGAGGTGAATCATGTGGCAACAAGTCAATGAGGACTTCTGGAAGGAGAACCGCGAATCCAAGGTCGGACAGGTGCAGGACACCGTCCGCGAGATCGTGGAATCCGTCCGCGAACACGGCGACGCCACCCTCAGGGAGCTCGCCAAGAAGTTCGACAAGGTGGACTTGAAGGAGATCGCCGTCTCCCGCGACGAGATCGAGGAGGCCTACGAGAAGGTCAAGCCCGAGGTCGTCGAGGAACTTGAGAACGCGGCGTACAACATCGAACGCTTCCACCAGATGCAGAAGCCGTCCGGGATGTGGCTCAGCGAGGTCGAGCCCGGCATCACCCTCGGCGTCAAGACGACGCCTCTCGAGAGGGTCGGATGCTACATCCCCGGAGGCAGGGCCTCGTATCCCAGCACCGTCCTGATGACCGCCATACCCGCCAAGGTCGCGGGCGTGGACGAGGTCGTCATGTGCACCCCCGCACCCATCAATCCGCTCACCCTCGTGGCCGCCGATATCGCCGGCGTCGACGAGATCTACAAATCCGGCGGCGCCCAGGCAATCGCTGCCATGGCTCTCGGAACCGAGAGCATCGAGCCGGTGCAAAAGATCGTCGGTCCCGGGAACGTGTTCGTCACCGGAGCCAAGATGCTCCTCCGCAACACCGTTGACATCGACTTCCCCGCGGGACCCTCCGAGGTCGGAGTCCTCGCCGACGAGACCGCCGACGTCGAATTCGTCGCCGCCGACCTGGTCGCACAGGCCGAGCACGACCCTTCGTCCGCCTGCCTGCTCGTGACCTGCGACCCGGACCTTCCCGACAAGGTCTGGCCCGTGATGGAGAGGATCATCGAGGCCGCTCCCCGCAGGGAGATCATCGAGAAGGCCATGAACAACTCGGGATACATCATCGCCGAGGACATGGACCTGGCCGTCGAGATCATGAACGGCATCGCCCCCGAGCACCTGTCCATCCAGGTCAAGGACCCCCTGGACGTGCTCGGAAAGGTCACCAACGCCGGTTCCATCTTCGTCGGACCCTACACCCCGGTCGCCGCCGGCGACTACGCGTCCGGAACCAACCACGTGCTCCCCACCTCGGGATACGCCATGACCTGCTCCGGACTCAACGTCTCCCACTTCATGAAGACGTCCACCGTGCAGATTCTCTCCAAGGAGGGTCTCGCATCCCTGGCGCCGACCATCGAGACCCTGGCCGAGGCCGAGGGCCTCTACGCGCACCGCGACTCTGTCAAGGTGAGGAAGTCGGAGGAGGAGTGAGATGACCGTCCGCTGCAGCAGGACGGGCAGCGACAAGGGGGCCGAGGCCCCCGACCTGTACGACACCAAGTACTACATCAACAGGGAACTCTCCTGGCTTGAGTTCAACAGGCGCTGCCTCGAGGAGGCGCAGGATACCACCAACCCTCTCCTGGAGAGGACGAAGTTCCTCGCCATCTGCTACGGCAATCTGGACGAGTTCTACATGATCCGCGTCCCGGGGATAATCTCCAAGACAGCCATCCCCGGGCCGGATTACTCCAATGTCAACTACGGCACTCTGATGGAGAAGGTCTCCGGCATCGTCCAGGGGCTGGTCTCCGACTATTCGGAATGCTGGAACGGTCTGGTCGGCGAGCTCGCCGCATCGGACATCCACATAAACAAGGTGGACGAGCTGACACCCGACCAGCAGGCCTGGGTCGCAGGATTCTACAAGCAGAGGGTCCACCCCCTGCTCACGCCTCTCGCGCTGGATGTCAGCCATCCCTTCCCCTTCATCTCGAACAACTCCCTGAACATCGCCGTGAGGATGTACGACAAGAACCATGACCAGCTGTATGCCAGGGTCAAGGTCCCCGTCGGCACCCTTCCGAGATTCGTGCGCGTTCCCTCGACCAAGGGCGAGCAATACGTCATGCTGGAGGACATATTGGAGAAGCACATCTCCTCCCTCTTCCCCGGACTGGATGTCGTGGGAGCGTACACCTTCAGGGTCACCAGGAACGCGGACGTCAAGGTGACGATCGACGAGGCCTGCGATTTCATGGCCGCCGTCGAGGAGTCCCTGGAGGACAGGGACATCGGATTCCCGGTGAGGATGGCCGTCGAGAGGTCCATGCCCACCGATATGGTGAGGCTGTTCGCCAGGAACCTCAAGATCACCGATCTGCAGGTCCACAGGACGGACATCATCGGCCTGGGGGACCTCTGGGAGCTGGTCGGGCTCGACCGCCCGAAGCTGAAGGAGAAGCCCTTCGAGCCGTACATGCCTCCCGAGCTCGCGGAGGGCATGGACATGTTCCAGGCCATAAGGGACCGCGACTGGATCCTGTACCACCCTTACGAATCGTTCTCGGCCATCGTCCGTCTCGTCAACGAATCCGCCGAGGATCCGTACGTGCAGAGCATCAAGATCTGCCTCTACAGGATCGGGAAGGACCCGTCCCTGATCAAGGCGCTGATGCGCGCCAAGGAGAACGGCAAGACCGTATCCGTTCTGATGGAGCTGCGCGCCAAGTTCGACGAGAGCAACAACATCCTCTGGGCGAGGGAGATGGAGAAGATCGGCGTACACGTCGTGTACGGGCCGGTGAATCTCAAGGTCCACTCCAAGCTGCTCCAGATCGTCCGTCTCGAAGGCGACAGGCTGGTCCGCTACACCCACATGAGCTCCGGGAACTACAACACCTCCTCCGCCAAGCAGTACGGGGACATATCGTTCCTCACCTCCAATCCTGAGATCGGAGAGGACGTGGGCGAGCTGTTCAACGCCCTGACGGGATACTTCGGACCGAGGATGTACACCCATCTCCTCGTGGCTCCGCTGACTCTCAAGAGCTCCCTCATACAGAAGATTGAGAGGGAGATCGACGTCTGCAAGGCCACAGGAAGCGGATACATAGCGTTCAAGGCCAACGGTCTGATCGATTCGGACATCATCGCGGCGTTGTACAAGGCGTCCATCGCCGGTGTCAGGATAGATCTCAACATACGCGGACTGTGCTGCCTCCGTCCCGGGATCCCCGGGGTATCGGAGAACATCCGCGTCACGAGCATAGTGGACAGGTTCCTGGAGCATTCCAGGATCTACTACTTCGAGAACGGCGGCAACCCGGAGATGTACATGGGCTCGTCCGACATGATGCCCCGCAACCTCCTGGCACGCGTCGAGGTGCTGTTCCCCGTCCTGGACAGGGAGATGCTGGTCCGCATCCGCGACGACATCCTGAGGATACACCTTGCAGACAACGTCAAGGCCCGCATCCTGCAGCCCGACGGCACCTACAGGATGGTCGAACGCGCCCCCGGCGAGAAGAAGCTCAGATCGCAGAAGTGGTTCATCGACCACAGGGGATGCTGGCATGGGCCCGGAGAATGACTGCGAGACCGTCGGTTTCATAGACGTCGGCACCAACTCGATACATCTGCTCGTGGTGAGGTTCTACCCCGGCACATCCGGCACTCCGATCTACCAGGACAAGGAGACCGTCCGTCTGGGCAAGAGCCTCTACAGCACCGGGAGGATCGACGAGGCATCCGTCAGGAAGAGCGCCCTGGTCATAGACAGGTTCGCGCAGATCTCCCGCAGCCTCGGAGCCTCCAAGGTCTTAGCGTTCGCCACATGCGCCGCCAGGGAGGCCGAGAACCGCCAGGACCTGCTCGACGCCGTTTCCGAGGGCATCGATCTGGAGGTCATCCCGGGAGTGGAGGAGGCCAGGCTGATAGCGCTCGGGGTCTTCGGCGACATCGGCCCCTCGGAGAGGACCGTGGAGATCGATATCGGAGGAGGGAGCACCGAGGTCGTCATCCGCGAGAAGGGGGAGGACATCTTCCTCGACAGCCTCAGCATGGGGGCCGTCCGCTACAACTACTCCATGGGCATCGATTTCACCCATCGGGTCTCGTCGTCCGATTACTCCCACATCCTCCGTTCCGTGGACATCGCATCCTATCACGCGGTCAACAAGGTCCGCACGTTGGGATTCAGGAAGGCCGTGGGCTCCTCCGGAACCGCCATCGCCCTCGCCGAGGCCTGCGCCGCCCGCAGGGGCGACAGGGATTCCTCCCATCTCGCGCTCCCCGAGCTCCACGCCCTCATGATCGACCTCTGCAGGATGGACGCCCCGGAGAGGCAGTCCCTCGCAGGCATCGGGAAGAACCGTACCGACATAATCATCCCCGGCGGAGCCATCATGGAGGAGCTGATGTCGCAGTTCGGCATCGACAGGCTGGAGATCAGCACCAACGGCCTCAAACAGGGCATGATGTACGACTACCAGCTCTCCCGCGGAGGGAAAGTGGTCGACGCCAGGATATCGTCGGTCAGAGCCCTCGCCAACCGCTGCCGCTACGACCGCAGGCACGCGGAGAACGTCGAGCGCAACGCCATGTCCCTCTTCGATCAGACGAAGGCGCTGGGCCTGCACACCCTGGACCCCGAATGGAGGAGCCTCCTGTCTTGCTCGGCGATACTCCACGACATCGGAGAGCTCATCAGCTACACGAATCACAGCGAGATATCTCAGATGATAATCGAGAAGGCGGACCTGAGGGGATTCAACTGCGACGAGATCCACGAGATGGGACTCATCGTCAGATGCCACCACAAGAAGTTCCCCGGTGCGCGCGACCCTCGCTTCGAGGGGCTCTCCAAGGATGTGGTTTCGTCGATACGGATCTGCGCGATCCTGCTAAAGATGGCGGACTGCATGGACCGTCATCACAACGGTTCGGTACGCAGCGGGAAGATTGAGATCGTCAACGGCACCGCTCTCCTCGAGATGACCGCCGATGCCGACCCGAGCATGGAGATCTGGAGCCTCGAGAAGCTGGCGGGCGATTTCCGCAAGGTCTTCGGGATCCCGCTCGTTCCCACCGCGGATACACCGGTGTCGTGAATCGTACACTATTTTCAGGATAATTTGTTCTGTAGATTATCCCTTGCAGGATATATTTTCAGCGTAACAACACTTGTTTTTGTAGAGTTTTCGACTCAAACAAGGGTTTTTGACAAAATTAATATAAACTGAAGCACGATTCCCAAGCAAAGCGGAAACCGGTCCCCTTGCATTGGAAGAGATTCCAACTGGCTTCCGCTTCACCCTTTCATCATGGAGTTCAGATGGTCACAGCCACTTCATTCTTCGAGATGTCGGCCGAGCGCAACGGCGGTATCGTGAAGAACGGGTTGTGCTCGATCTGCAAAGGAGCGCACAGGCTGTGCGGCAAGGACCGCTGCCCGCTCATGGTCAAGTTCTACTCCCAGCAGAAGACCCGTCCGCTCATCGACTCCAAGGACCTTGCCGGATCCAGCCCCCCGTCGGTGTTCGTCGGCAGATATGGATACCCCAAGGTGGACATCGGCCCTCTGATCCCTCCGGAATTCGGGGACACGTCGATCATGGGCACCCCCGAGAAGTGGGTGGGGATGCCCATCGACGACATCGTCGACCTTAGATTCCGCCTTGTCAGAGGCAAATACAGGATCGATGCGAAGGACTTCCGCAGATACGGGAGGATGGTCGACGGCGTCCAGGAGCTGGCCCTCGCCGAGCGCCCCGTCGATGTGGAGACGTCCTTCACGCAGAAGCCCAAGGGGCGTGTCGTTCTGGATGACAGCATCGAACCCTTCGGACCGTCCGCGAGGATGGAGCAGATGAGCATCGGCAACGGCAGATTCGAGAGGAATCTGGAGAAGAGCTTCTACGATACGGATATGAAGGCGACCGATGCGGTCGTCTCCGCATACCGCAACGGCACCCTGATATCGGAGATACAGAAGGCGTTCTCCGTCGGAACCATGGGTGTGGACAGGAACAGACGCTTCGTTCCGACCCGCTGGAGCATAACCGCCGTCGACGACATCATCGGGAAGGACCTCCTGAAGACCACCAAGTGGAACCCTCCCATCGACGATTTCCGCATCTACCAATGGGAGGAGCTGGACAACAGATGGGCGGTCCTGATGATGCCCTGCACCTGGAGATTCGAGCTGATCGAGGCATGGTACCCCAATACAACATGGAATCCCGCCGGGAGGCAGATAGACATCATCCACGACAGCGAGTTCTTCGATGGGAGGACCGAGTACGCCCATATCGGCGGATGCTACTACGCCTCGAGGATGGCCGTGAACGAACTGCTGATTGAGGAGGGCCGCACCGCGGGCGTCGTGATCATGAGGGAGGCCCATCCGGGCTACATCATGCCTGTCGGCGTATGGAACGTCAGGGAGAACGTCCGTGCCGCACTGAAGACGAAGCCCTTCCACTTCGAATCGCTCGATAGAGCATTGGATCACGTCGAGGGCATGATGGACATAAAGAGGGATACATGGATATCCAACTCCGACGTCATGAGCGACTGGCGCATACAGAGGCGCATAGAGGACTTCTACCGACGGGGGATCGAATGGACACGACTCTGCTGGAATTCACGGACGAGGACAAGGGCTGGGACGGGCCGTTCAGGATAGTGGACTGCTCTCGCGCGCTGTCTCCTTCGGGTCTTCCGGAGATGGACTACGCCCTCAACCCCTACGGAGGATGCGAGCACGGCTGCATCTACTGCTATGCCCCCGGTCACACCCATTCCGAACTGGATACTTGGCGCGTCGTCCGCGTCAAGAGGAACGTCGTCGAAAGGCTGGTGAAAGAGCTGCCGTTCGTCGAGGGGACCATCGGCATAGGGACGGTGACGGATCCGTACCAGGGTGCGGAGAACCGCTTCCATCTCACACGCAGGTCCCTGGAGGTCCTGAAGGCGAAGGAGAGGAGGGTCCACATCCACACGAAATCCGATCTCGTCACGAGGGACATCGACCTGCTGTCCGGGATGGACGTCGTGGTGGGGATGACCATAACGACCGTGGACGAACGCATATCGAAGATGACCGAACCCGGTGCCCCGCTCCCCGTTGCACGCATCGAAGCGCTCTCGAAGCTTCTCGACGCGGGTATAGACGCCTACGTCCTCATCGCCCCCGTCATGTCCACTCTCCAGGGAAGGGAGGGGGATCTCATCGATGCGCTGCGCGCGACTGGCGTCAAGGTCGTCTTCCACGAGAACCTGAATCTCAAACTCGTGGATACCGAACGCCTCGACCGCATGGGCATAACCCCTTCCCAATCCTCCGACAGGGTCCTTTCGAGGCTCTGCCTGAAGAACGGGTTGGACGATTTCGAGGACTATCGCTGAATGGTTCTGGCTGTCCTGGTTCCAATAACATAACGTTTTTATAGAAGAACTAAATTGTCGTACTCAAACATACAGGTGATACTACCATGTACGGTTCTGGAAACCAGCCCGTCATCGTGCTCAAAGAGGGCACGGAGAGGAGCAAAGACAAGGAAGCACAGTTCAACAACATCAGCGCCGCCAAGGCCGTGGCCGACGCGGTCAGGTCCACCCTCGGACCCAAGGGAATGGACAAGATGCTGGTCAACACCATCGGGGATGTCGTCATCACCAACGATGGAGTGACCATCCTCAAGGAGATCGATGTCCAGCACCCCGCCGCCAAGATGGTCGTCGAGGTCGCCAAGACCCAGGACGCCGAGTGCGGAGACGGAACCACGACCAGCGTCATCCTGGCCGGAGAGCTGCTCAAGCAGTCCGAGTCCCTGATCGACGCCAACGTCCACCCCACCGTCATCACCAACGGATTCAAGATGGCCGCCGACAAGGCCGTCGAGATCCTGAACGACATCGCCATCGACGCCAAGAGCGACAAGGTCCTCAAGACCGTCGCCACCACCGCCCTCATCGGCAAGTCCGTCGGTGAAGAGGAGGCCGCCCTTGCCGATATCGTCGTCAAGGCCTGCAAGTCCGTCGAGGAGGATGGAAAGGTCGACACCAAGAACATCCGCATCCAGAAGAAGGTCGGCGGAGTCATCGGCGACACCTACCTCGTCCAGGGAGTCGTCATCGACAAGGAGAAGGTCCATTCCAGGATGCCCGAGCACGTGGAGAAGGCCAAGATCGCTCTGTTCTCCTGCCCTCTCGAGGTCAAGAAGACCGAGTTCGACGCTCAGATCCAGATCACCGACCCCTCCATGATGTCCTCCTTCCTCGCCGAGGAGGAGAACTCCATGAAGGCCATGGTCGACAAGATCAAGGAGGTCGGAGCCAACGTCGTCTTCTGCCAGAAGGGTGTCGACGAGCTCGTCCAGCACTACCTCGCCAAGAACGGCATCCTCGCCTACAGGAGGCTCAAGGAGTCCGATCTCGAGGCCATCGCCAAGGCCACCGGCGCAAGCATCGTCGGAAACGTCATGGAGATGACCAAGGCCGACCTCGGAACCGCCGGAGCGGTCGATGAGAAGAAGGTCGGAGAGGACGGAATGGCATTCATCACCGGATGCAAGAACCCCAAGGCCATCACCATCTTCGTGCGCGGCGGAACCGAGCACGTCCTGGAAGAGGTCGAGAGGGCCCTCAACGACTCCATCCGCGTCGTCGGTGTCGCCATCGAGGACGGAAAGGTCGTCGCCGGAGCCGGTGCACCCGAGATCGAGCTCGAGCTCAGGCTCGACGATTACGCCGCATCCGTCGGCGGAAGGGAGCAGCTCGCCATCGAGAAGTTCGCCAAGGCCATGGAGATCATCCCCTGGACCCTTGCCGAGAACGCCGGTATCGACCCCATCGACAGCATCATCAAGCTGAAGAACGCCCACGAGAAGAAGGCCGCCAAGGCCAAGTACTTCGGACTCGACCTGGATTCCGGCGAGGCCGTCGACATGAACGCCAAGAACGTCCTCGAGCCCCTCAGGGTGAAGGTACAGGCGATCAACTCCGCTCAGGAGGTCGCCAACATGATCCTGAGGATCGACGATGTCATCGCGTCCCGCAGGGCGCCCCCGATGCCTCCTCAGGGAGGAGCACCCGGAATGGGCGGCATGCCCGGCATGTGATGCCACAGCGGGGCATGACCCCGCACCCCCTTTTTTCACGTGGGGGAGGTCCCCCTCCTCCACGGCTTTCCATAACACCCGTCAATCCCGAAGACCCGGTATATGCTGGATGCGCTTCCGGGACTCGCTTCCTTTTATATCGACGAGACGATGCATCCACGGGATGGATGCACGATGCGTGCTGCGCTTTACGCTAGGGTATCGACTGACGATCAGGCGGTGGAGGGGTTCTCCCTCGACGCCCAGATCAAGCGTCTGGAGGCATATTGCCGCGTCAGAGGCTGGGAGATCGCAGGCGAGTACAGGGACGAGGGTTTCTCGGGGAGGAACACCCGCCGTCCGGAATACGACCGGATGATGCGGGAATCGGATACATGGGATGTCCTGCTGGTCCTGAAGATGGACCGTATCCACAGGAACAGCGTCAACTTCACCCACATGATGGACCAGCTCCACGACATGGGGAAGGAGTTCAACTCCGTTCAGGAGAAGTTCGACACCACCACCGCCATGGGGAGGTTCGTGATGGACATCATGCAGAGGATCGCCCAGCTCGAAAGCGAGCAGATCGGGGAGAGGACCTACATGGGCATGGAGTTCAAGGCCCGCAACGGCACCGGCACCCTCGGATCCGGCCACCCCTATGGATACGTGTACACGGCAGAGGGACTGGAGGTCGTCAAGGACGAGGCGCATACCGTCCGTGCCATCTACAACATGTACATCCGCGGCTCCACGATGGACGACATCGCCGGATTCCTCAACAACGCCGACATCCCCGCGAAGAAGGGAGGGAAGTGGAACAAGCAGTCCATATGCAACATCCTCCACAATCCGCTCTATGCCGGCTACATGGAATGGAATGGGATCATCCGTCGCGGGGAGCAGCAGCCCATCGTCGAGCTCGGCGTGTACGAGAAGGTCAACGGCCCGATAGAGCTAAGCTGATCATGCGTGCCGCCATATACGTCAGGGTCTCCACAGAGGAGCAGGCTGCCGAAGGATACTCCATCGGTGCCCAGAAGGAGATGCTGCAGGATTACTGCATCGTCGAAGGCTGGGAGGTAGCAGGCGTTTACGAGGACGACGGATACTCCGGAAGGAGCGTCAAGCGTCCAGCCTACCAGAGGATGATGTCCGAGATGGATTCCTGGGATGTCCTTCTCGTTATCAAGATGGACCGTATCCACAGGAACAGCCGCAATTTCATGAACATGATGGAGGTCCTGAGCAAACACGGGAAGATGTTCGTATCCCAATCCGAGGCTCTGGACACCACGAACGCCTTGGGAAGGTTCGTCGTAGACATGATACAGCGTCTCGCCCAGCTCGAGAGCGAGCAGATCGGCGAGAGGACCTACATGGGCATGCGCGAGAAGGCGGAGACCCTGGACAAGGCGGAGGAGGGCAAACGGACCATGGGCTTCACGCCTCCGTTCGGCTACAGGCTCGAGAACGGAGGCCTGGAAGAGGAACCTGACGAGCTCCCGGTAGTCTCCAGGATGTTCTCGGAATACCTGAGCGGATCCAGCATGGACGAGATCTCCTGGTCGTTGGGGCGCGAAGGCATCCTTACCCGCAGAGGGAATCCATGGAACAAACGGAACATGTCCACGGTCCTCCACAACCCGGTATATGCCGGATACATGAGGTGGGAGGATGTTCTGATCCGCCATCACGCACGGACCGCCGTCAGCATCGAGGAATTCAACAGAACCCAGGAATTGATGGCATCGAAGGTCCGTGATCCATCGAAAAGAAACGTATTCCTCATCCCGACACTGGATGATTTCATCACCGAATCCTGACCACTAATATTTAAAATTAATCTTTTTACTGTGGTGATTAGTGGGAAAGTCGATTCATCCCCCTCCATACGTCTGGCAATGCCAAGTTGGATGGGTCGATAAGCATATTGTTTAATATACTCAATAAGTAGAATCACTGGATGGGTCGAAAGACCCGTTGGAGGAAAACGAATGTCTGACGAATGCAAACCTATAGACCCGACCGCGTTCGGGCTCTTCTTCGTCGCTCTGGTATCTTTGCCGATAGCCCTGGCATGCATATTCTCGTATGCCGGCATCGAGAACGATATCACGAAAGGAAGCAACCTCGGCGGGCTCCTGATGCTTGCCGCGTTCTTCATACTGATCGCATCGCTCAAAGCCTACAAGGCCGAGAGCAACTTCGGATTCATCGTCTTCGGCATGGTCGCACTCGGTGTGTTCTATGCCGGGTGGGTCGGCGGAGACCTGTACATCAACCTCACTCTGGGCATCATGTACCTGATCGCCCTGATCTGGTCCTTCCGCGCGAAGACCCTGAAGACCCTGACGTTCATCCTGCTGACCACCGCCCTGATCTTCATCTTCGGCGGCATAGCGGCCAACGACGGATCCGCGGACAGCATCTGGATGCTCCTGAAGGGAATCGCCGCCCTCGGCAACTTCGTGCTCACCCTGTACCTGGCCTTCGCCCTGGCAGACGAGCACATCCCCTGCTACTGAGCAGTGAGAAACCCTTTACCCCGCAATTGCGGGGGCATCTTCTGAATAAACTTATAATAACGATTTCAATGCACCATGCATGAAGACTGAGGTCAAGAAGAAGGTCCTCGCATACGGTATGGTCGCCATCATGGTCATCGTCGCGCTCACTGTCGCGGCTGCAGCCATCGCGGGATGAGCATAGCCGTAGTAACCGGGGCTTCCTCCGGAATGGGTGCTGTATTCTGCCATTCCCTGGATGCCGAAGGTCTAGATTCGGTATGGATCGTAGCACGCAGTGCTGGTAAGCTGGAAGCACTCAGCGATGAGCTTGCCACTCCGTGCAGGATCATAACCGCCGATCTCTCGACCTCATACGGAGTGGACTCCCTTCTATCGATTCTGGATTCCGAGAAGCCTGACATACGCTATCTCGTCAATTGCGCCGGAGCAGGAAGATTCGGCAACTCATGGGAGATCCCTATCAAAGAGACCCGTTCCATGATAGGGTTGAACATCTCCGCATTGGTCGACATCACGAACCATTGCATCCCCTACATGATGAAGGGTTCCAGCATCATCGAGGTCTGCTCCGCTTCCGCCTATCTTCCGTTGAAAGAGCTCAATGTGTACGCCGCTTCGAAGGCTTTCGTGCACGCCTATACCGAAGGCCTCCGTCTGGAGGTAAAGAGCCTCGGCATCAGAGTGCTCGAGGTTTCTCCGGGATGGGTGGAGACCGATTTCATCCAGAAAACAATGGAGACTACGAAAGTCCCCTCCAAGGTGTTCAAGCACACCGTCACCAAGGAGCAGATGGTAACGCAGGCGATGGCGGATCTCTCCGCAGGTAAGAAGAGGTCCATCTGCGGCCCGTACAACAGATTCCAGGTCTTCTGTTGCGTCCATTTCCCCTGGCTCGCTTCCCACATTTGGAACGGTTCTCTGAATGAGCGAGGAGCTTGATTCCGTGTATCATGGATGCAGATGCCGTGCATCTAGACCCAATGCAATCATACTCTTGACTCATTTAAAAAAATAAATTTGATTAAGCTAACAGCTTTATTATTAATA
>ERZ1026850.376-NODE-376-length-28591-cov-9.184679_pt1 | contig 28591 bp, 22 predicted proteins | sample MGYA00380155_ERZ1026850 | MGnify/ENA primary metagenome ERZ1026850 (study PRJEB33269, sample SAMEA4719791) | human gut metagenome | biome: human-associated habitat; feature: organic feature; material: feces | place: Cameroon | collected 2013-10 ... | reverse complement strand
ATGACAGCTCTCATCAGAAACTTCTACAAAGCTATTATGCAGAGATTGAAAACCCGTGAATTTGGATTGCGTGCCACCAGCAGGATCAAGACATTTGTTTTCAAGTTCATCTCTGTTCCTGCAAAATGGATTAAGACATCACGCAGGCATGTATTGAAGGTGTCGGCAGGGCGCATGCTCAGGGTGCTGTCTATGAGGGATATGGCCCCCTGCTTGTCGCCTGAGGCGTTGCGTGCGGCCGCAGCCTCGAGCAGGAAGTCAGTGATGGCGGTCTTGTGACGGCCGCCGTGGCTGCTATGGCCACGGCTATGATATGTAGTATGAGTGCATGACGTGGTGCGCCGGCCAGTAGACGGGCTGGCGTGTGGCGGTGATGGCGGAGGTGCTGCACGGTGTGCGTGGCACTATTGGCCGTGGTGCTTCTGGGCGCGTGCCATGCGCAGTTTGCCGTCGCGCGTTATCTTCAGTTTCTCTATACACGTCACCCTGTCCCAGTTGGGCTTCTTGCATGCCGGGTCGGCATGGCGGTGATATGCCATGTACAGCGCGCGGCCGTCGGTATACACTATGCTGTTGTGCCCAGGCGACGAGATGCCGTGCTGGAGGTCGGTGGTGAACATCGGGTTTGTGTCGTATTTCTTCCACGGCCCTAATGGGTTGTCGGCTTCGGCCACGCCTATGCCGTAGTGCTCATAGCCGGTGTCGTTGGCGGAGTAGGTCATTATGTACTTGCCCTTGTGCTTTATCACCCACGGGCCCTCGTTGCAGCGGTTGACGGCCCAGTTGACACGCTCCCACGGTTGTGACGCGCTCAGCACGAGGCGAGGCTCTTCGGTGATGCCGCTCAGGTCGTCAGTGAGTGGGGCTGCGTATATCTCGCCTGTCGCTACGCCGTCTTTCGTGAAGTTGTGGCTGTAATACAGGTACGGCTTCCCGTCGTCATCGACGAATATGTCGCAGTCTATGGCCGAGTATTTCATGTCTATCCATGGCTCGTAGAGGTCTTTGTAGCATCCGTCGGGGCGGTCGCTCACGGCCAGACACGTGATGAGTCCCTGACGCTTGGGGCTGTAGCAGCTGAACGTGAGGTAGTACTTGCCTTTGTACATCCTCACCTCTGGGGCCCAGTAGCAGGTGGCCCCCACGTAGTCCTCGCCCTTGCCTTCGTATAGCATGCCGCCGTACTGCCAGTTGCGCAGGTCCTTTGATGTGTAGTACTCAAAGCCCTTTTCGGTGGTAGACGTGCCAGTGAGGTAGTAGGTGTCGCCGCCCTTGTAGACGCATGGGTCTGCGAGCATTATGGGTTTGCCGTCGCAGTAGCACAACGGGTCGTAGTCTTTGGAATGGAGCGCTGTCGGGCATGCTGCCAAGAGGAGCATCATGGCCATTGCCGTAAGCATGTGTCTCATCGTTTGTATCATTAGCATGTGTATGTATTAGCTGGCACTTCAGATTGGTAAATGCTGTGCGGCAAGGTGTTGTCATGTCGTCTGCCGCGCTGTGTGGTCGATGCTGTGGCGTGCTGTATGGCTTGACTGCCAGGCACAAGGAACTGCATGTCCGGCGAAATTACCCTTATTTCCGCAACACTATAATTAATCCTGAATGACATAGCAAAAATACAAATAAAATCTGAGAAACTCACTCCTTTTGGTGGTATATTTCCAATTATGGAGAAATTTGACAGGATGATTTGACAGGATGTTGTCTCACCTGACTTCGTCATTGCGTCACCCAAAAATCTTCATCAAAGAGTTTGGCGATTTTCTGATGCCTTGCCATCAACATTGTCTGAGTGTATACATCCTTGTTCAAAGATAGCTTAATTTGTATGGTTGTGATTGTCTTAGCCAATGCAAGCAGCTTGTCTACGCTCATTTTAATCCCTGAGACTTTCAGCATGCGCTCCAATTCCTTGTATACTTTCAAAGTGACGAAGTCAGGAGCCAGGAGTCATCTCTTCCTTACCTTCCTGCCATTGACGATGTAAGTTCCCAGCCCGCATCCGGCTCCGATTAGCCCAAACCAAAAAGCGACCGACAGAGGCCAGCCTGATCCTGACATCTGTCGGTCGCATTCTTGTTTTTCGTCTCCCCCTCGTTCATCCGGACGGGAATGTGGCTTCTGCTTTCTGACAGCCCAAGGGAGGAGAACTCACGGGGAGCTTAGCGGATATTGCCTCGTATGCGGGTGAGGTAGGCATTGAGTGCCTCCTCGTCGCGCTCGTCTATGATGTGTATCAGGTCCTTCAGCTCGGCACGGATCTGCTCCACATGGCTCTTGGTGCGCGGGTTGAAGAGGATTTCCCGGAGCAGAGTATCGTCCTCGGAGAGCACACCGCGTGCAATGGCCAGGTGGCGCTTGAAGGTGGTGCCGGGCGCATCCTGGTGCTTCATGACCGCACTGAACACGAAGGTGCTCACGAAGGGAACCGACAGGCTGTAGGCCATAGCCTCGTCGTGCTCCTCGAACGTGTATTCATGCACGTGGAGTCCAAGGCGGCGATAGAGGTCGAGGAAGAAGATGCGGCCCATGTAGTCGCCCTCCTTGATGACAATGGCATTCTCTGTGGAGAGCGCTCCAAGGTTGGCAAAGGTGGGACCAAACATGGGATGGGTGCTCACGAAGCGCATTCCTGTGCTCTCATAGAAGGCCAGGAAGTCGGTCTTCACGCTGCTGATGTCGCTGATGATGCAGTCCTTGGGCAGGTGGGGAATCACCTGCTCGAAGACCTGCAACGTGTATTTCAGCGTCACACAGTTGATTACCAGTTCGGGCTTGAACTCCTCTATCTCCTCCATTGACGTGAAGCGCTGGGTGTGATAGAGGAACCGCATGCGGCGGGCGTCTATCTCATACACGGCACAGTCGTGGTCGAAGGAGAGCACATCGGTGAAGAAGGAGCCCATCTTGCCTGCTCCCAGTATCAGTATTCTCATCTACGCAGCCTCTTATTGGTTGATAATCTCCATCTGCTGGCGCACACTCTCCTCGTGGATAGCCTCATATACCTTCTTGACGAATGTGGGGTCCATACCGCACATGCCACCTTGGGCACCACGCTTGTCCAGTATCTCGGCATAGCGCCCGGTCTGTACCACGGCCATGTTGTGCTCCTTCTTGTACTGTGCTATCTCGCGGCTCACGCGCATCCTCTTGGTCAGGAGGTCCATCAGATTGTCGTCCATCTCGTCTATCTGCTTCCTCAGGCTGGCGAGTGACTCTGTAAGCTCCACATTGTCACGGATGACCAGGCGGTCGAGAATGAAGTCGAGCACCTCGGGTGTAACCTGCTGCTTGGCATCGCTCCATGCCTCATCGGGCGAGCAGTGGCTCTCTACGATGAGTCCCGAAAAGCCCATATCCATAGCCTGCTGGCAGAGAGGGGCGATGAGGTCACGTCGTCCGCCGATGTGGCTGGGGTCGCAGACGATGGGCAGAGAGGGGAGGCGGCGGTGCAGTTCAATGGGAATGTGCCACAGAGGAGTGTTGCGGTAGAGCTTCTGGTCGGTGCTGCTGAAACCACGGTGAATGGCTCCCAGACGCTTGATACCGGCACCGTTGATGCGAAGCAGTGCGCCTATCCACAGCTCCAGATCAGGGCTCACGGGGTTCTTCACCAGCACGGGCACATCCACTCCGCGCAGGCTGTCGGCCAGTTCCTGCATGGCAAAGGGATTGGTGGTCGTGCGTGCACCCACCCACAGCACATCGATGCCGGCCTTCAGGGCAGCCTCCACATGCTTGGGAGTAGCCACCTCGGTGGCAGTCAGCATGCCTGTCTCTTCCTTCACCCTCTGCATCCAGGGGAGTGCCTTCTCGCCGTTGCCCTCAAAGCCTCCGGGCTTTGTGCGGGGCTTCCATATTCCCGCTCTGAAGATTTTCACACCCTTTGACGCCAAGCCAACGGCTGTAGTCATCACCTGCTCCTCGGTCTCTGCGCTGCAGGGGCCTGCAATCACCAGGGGGCGCTTGGCCTCTATACCTGGCAAGTTCAATGGCTGAATGTCCAATTCCATAGTCTATTGTTGTTTTGTGCGGGAGGAAAAGTAGTCGCCCGAAGCGCACATCCACTTCCGCCGGATTTGTATTTCTTGTCTGTTGTTGCTTCCTTATTATATATATATGCTGCCCGTTCAGTTGCCAGAGAATACGGCTTTCACGCGCCGCACTGCCTCCTGGAACTTGTCGTCCTTGGCACAGAGGCTGATGCGGATATAGCGCTTGCCGTTGCTGCCAAAGATAAATCCCGGGGTGATGAACACGCGGGCTTCATGCAGCACGCGCTCTGTGAGCTGCTCTGCATCGGTGTATGAGTCGGGTATTCTGCCCCACAGGAACATGCCCGTCTGCTCTGCATCGAACTCACAGTCCAGCACCTTCATGATCTCCTCGGCCATTGCACGGCGCTTGCTGTAGGTTCCCACGTTGGCCTGTGTGTGCCAGGAGTCGGTATTGTCATAGGCCCGGGCGGCTGCCAACTGCAATGCGCGGAACGTGCCGGAGTCGATATTGCTCTTCACCTTCAGTATCCACTGCACGAACTGTGCGTTTGTGGCCAGCATGCCCACGCGCCAGCCCGGCATATTGTGGCTCTTGGACATGGAGTTGAACTCTATGCAGCAGTCCTTGGCACCGGGCACCTGCAGGATGGACAGCTTCTCGCCCTGATTGAGGATGAAGCTGTAGGGATTGTCATTGACCACCACTATGTTGTGCTTGCGGGCAAATGCCACGAGCCGCTCATAGGTCTGCTTGCGTGCAGGAGCGCCGGTGGGCATGTTGGGATAATTGGTCCACATGAGCTTCACACGGCTCAGGTCCATACGCTCCAGCTCGTCGAAGTCGGGCTGCCAGCCGTTCTCGGGCAACAGGTCATAGTTGACCACCTGTGCTCCCAGCAGCTTGCTCAGGCTGGTGTAGGTGGGATAACCGGGATTGGGAACCAGCACCTGCTCGCCCGGATTGACGAAGGCAAGCGTCACATGCAGGATGCCCTCCTTGCTGCCTATCAGTGGCTGAATCTCCGTATTGGCATCCAACTCCACCCCATACCAGCGGCGGTAGAAACGTGACATGGCTTCGCGCAGTTCCTTGGTGCCCACCGTGGGCTGATAGCCGTGGGTGTCGGGCCTGCGTGCCTGCTCACAGAGCACATCGATAGTCTCCTTGGAGGGCGGCATGTCGGGGCTGCCTATGGCCAGACTGATGATATCCTTGCCCTCGGCATTGAGCCGCGCCACTTCCTTACCCTTGCGGCTGAAGTAATACTCGTTCACTGTGGCCAGCCTATCGGCGGGCTTCACATCATATACTTTGCTTTCCATCTTGATATTCTCCCAGTATTTTCAACTCACTTACCAGCGGACTGATGGCATTCACAGCCTGGTGAAACCTGCGGTCCTGGTCGAATGAGAGGTCAACGTAAAACATATACTGCCATTCCTTGCCTATGATGGGCAGAGACTGTATCTTGGTCAGATTGAGCTTGTAGAACGACAGCACAGAAAGGATGGCGCTGAGCGAACCCTCCTCATGAGGCAGGGTGAAGGCCAGACTGGCCTTGTTGGCATCCTTCGTATTGCGCATCTGCCCGGCTTTCTCGGGACGGGCCAGAACCATGAAGCGCGTGAAGTTGTGCTTGTTGGTCTCTATGCCTGTCTCCAGCACCTTCATCCCATAGATGGCGGCAGCATCCTTGTGGCAGATGGCAGCATGCCCGCGCATATGGAACATGCTGATGTGTGCTGCCGCTCCTGCCGTGTCGGCCACCTCCACCACCTTCATCTCGCAGTGGCGTGCCAGGAAGTCCCTGCACTGCATCAGCGCCACAGGATGGGAATTCACCTCGGTGATGTCGCTCCAGTCATCCTCTGGCAGGCACATGATGCTGTGGCAGATGCGCAACTTATGCTCGCCTACGATAGTGGCTCCGCTCTCCCGGAGCAACTCGTAGTTGTGCAGCAGACTACCTGCTATGGTGTTCTCGATGGCCACCAGGGCAACCACATCATCCTCGTCATGAAGATGCGCAAACACCTCCTCGAAGGTGTCGCAGCAGAGCAATTCTATATCCTCGCCCTCGAAATACCTGTGGGCGGCAATATCATGAAAACTGCCCTTGATGCCCTGTATAGCTACTTTTCTCATTCCATTTCCCTTCATGAGCCTTATAAAAGAAAATCCCGCTCCGTAATGAAGCGGGATTTCTGTCTATTTGATATCGTCTAAGTTCTGCGTTCACCTACTTGGCATATTCATACAGAGTCCCGTTCACTTCAGCTTGCTAAAGTAAAAGTAAAAGTAGAATCCGTAATAAAACTTGCCTGTCTGTGTCATGCGTTCACTCTTTGTTTGCTTTCAATTGCACGGCAAAGTTAGCTATTTCCTTGCATACTGCAAACGAAATAGCCTTTTTTATTGCCTTTCTGCATGAAAATGTCCGTTCATGTCATCCAACAGGTGCGGATCGATAGCCGCAGCAGCCATCAGATCGCGCATAGCCAGGTCTTTTTCGCCAGCCATCATGTGCAGTCGTCCGCGCTCCTTGAGCAGGTGTGCATCCTGGGGATTCTGCTCTATCTCTGCCGTGAGTGCCCGTATGGCCACCTCTATCAGTTCCTTTTCCATTTCTTCTTACCTTATTATATATACGCGCGAGAGTGCGCTGCGTGGATGAGGTCAAATCTTGTCCAGAGCCTGGCGGATATCGTCGAGGATATCCTCCACATCCTCGATACCCACCGAGAGGCGGATGAGGTCGGGAGCCACACCAGCCTCGCGCAGCTGCTCGTCACTCAACTGGCGGTGGGTATGGCTGGCCGGATGAAGCACGCAGGTACGGGCATCGGCCACGTGGGTGACGATGTTTATCATGTCGAGCGAGTCCATAAAGCGCACGGCAGTCTCTCTGTCACCCTTCAGACCGAAGGCTATCACGCCGCATGAGCCATTGGGCAGATACTTCTCGGCCAGAGCGTGGAACTTGTCACCGGGCAGTCCGCTATAGTGTACCCAGGCCACCCGGCTGTCCTGCTGCAGAAACTCAGCCACCCGCTGGGCGTTGCTGCAATGCTGAGCCATGCGCAGATGCAGAGTCTGAAGGCCCAGATTGAGGATGAAAGAATTCATGGGAGCGGGGATGGAACCCAAATCACGCATGAGTTGTGCCACCAGCTTGGTGCAATAACCCATCTCGCCGAAAGCCTTCACATAGGTGAGTCCGTGATAGCTCTCGTCGGGAGTGCACAGGCCAGGGAACTTGTCGGCATGTGCCATCCAGTCAAACTTGCCGCTATCCACCACTGCGCCACCCACTTGTGAGGCTGTTCCGTCCATATACTTCGTGGTACTGTGTGTCACGATGTCGGCTCCCCACTCAAACGGGCGGCAGTTGACAGGTGTGGCAAACGTGTTATCCACCACCAGGGGAACTCCCATGCTGTGGGCTATATGGGCAAAGCGCTCAATATCGAGCACGGCACAACCGGGATTGCTGATAGTCTCACCGAAGAGTGCACGTGTGTTGGGACGGAAAGCCGCCTTGATTTCCTCGTCGCTGGCATCGGGTGAGACGAAGGTGCAGTCGATGCCGAGTTTCTTCATGGTCACGCCCAGCAGATTGAACGTACCGCCGTAAATCTCATTGCTTGCCACGATGTGGCTGCCCGCCTCACAGATATTGAAGAGAGCATAGAAGTTGGCAGCCTGGCCGCTGCAGGTGAGCACGGCACCCACTCCACCCTCGAGCTGGGCTATCTTCTTGGCCACGGCATCATTGGTGGGGTTCTGCAGGCGGGTGTAGAAGTAACCCTCCTTCTTCAGGTCAAACAGCATGGCCATCTCGTCGGATGAGTCATACTTGAAAGTGGTGCTCTGTATGATGGGCAGCTCTATAGGCTCACCATTCTTGGGCTCGTAGCCTCCCTGCACGCACAGAGTGGCTGTCTTGAGATTCTTTTTCATTTTACTTCTTGGTTCGAATAATGCGTCTGTTTTATACTTAGCCCGTCGGGCGCGCATCATTGCATTTATGCTGGTGCTGTGCATCGGCGGCGCACAAAGGTACGGAAAAAATTGCCTCATGGATACACAAAGGATGACTCTTATCGAGCAGAACGGCAAGAAAAGAGGCGAAAACTGTTGTCTGCACGCAATTATATCACTAAATTTGCCAAAAAGAATGACAACTTTATACAAGAACAACTATTAACGACTCACAACATGAAGCATCTGTTCCTCACACTCGCCCTCTTGCTGGCTGCCAGTGGCGGCTCTTGGGCCAAATCCATCAAGAACAAGCACGTCATCCTCATCGGTCTCGACGGCTGGGGAGCCTACAGCGTACCCAAAGCGCACGACATCCCCAACATCAGGCAAATGATGGACAATGGCGCATGGACGCTCAAGAAACGCAGCGTGCTGGAGTCCAGCTCGGCCATCAACTGGGCATCGATGTTCAATGGAGCCTGCACCGAACAGCACGGCTATACGCAATGGGGCTCACGCACACCCGAGATTCCATCGGCTGCGCTCAACAGTCACGGCATCTTCCCTACCATCTATTCCATTCTGCGCGAACAGCATCCCGAGGCCGAGACAGCCTGCATGATGGAATGGGACGGCATCAAGTATCTGGTGGATTCACTGGCCATCAGCCGGGTGGCTGTAGTGCCCGACTACCAGCAGAACCCCGATATGCTGTGCCAGTGGGCAGAGGAATACATCAAGGAGAAGCGCCCTCATCTGGCTGCCTTCTGCTTTGACGGCATCGACCATGTGGGTCACAAGAACGGCCACGATACTCCTGCCTACTATGAAGCCATTGCCGAAGCCGACCGCTTTGTGGGCCGTATCGTGCAGGCGACCAAGGATGCCGGCATCTATGACCACACCGTCTTCATCATCACATCCGACCACGGAGGCAAGGGAAACGGGCATGGTGGCAAGACGCTCCTCGAGATGGAGACTCCCTTTATCATCTGCGGCAAGGGCATCAAGCAGGGATATGAGATTACCGACGTGATGATGCAGTTCGATGTGGCTGCCACCATCGCCGAGGTCTTTGGTCTGAAGCGTCCCCAGGCCTGGCGTGGTCTTCCCATCTATAGTGCCTTCAAATAACCGGGCGCACCATCTCTCCTGCCCCATCATCATCCCAAAGTGGGCAAGGGAAAACCGTGAAACAGCCCAGCCAGCACGCCTGCAGCCCGACAACAAGCGCCCTTTCTGCGCCATCACAAGACGGTGGTACAGAAAGGGCGCTTTCCTGTGGCAATTATCGCAGCACGCTGCATCCGCCATCGCACCGCACTCCGATGCCTTGTGCAGCACGCTGCATCCGCCATCGCACCGCATCACATTTCCCTTCTCTATCTTTCTGCAAGCCGCTTTCCAGTTGACTGGTGTGGCGGTGTCACTTCACGTCGCCAATGGCCCTTTGGTATTCCTGCCACAAGGCCTCCACGCCATTCTCGGGCTTGTTACCCAGCACATGCTTCATGGCAGCATCCCACGACCAGGTGTCCAGTTCGGCTGCCGAGCGGTTGAACTTGCGCAGGAAGTCCTTGTCCTTCGTCTGCTGAATCCACCACAGGAAGTAACCTGCCACGCGATAGCCCTTTCGCCAGGTGTCGGCCTTGGGGCGGTCTTTGCTCTGGAAGTCTTGTTCGAAGCAGCCGCAAGCCAGTCTCACGGCATCGGCCATCCCCTCGATGAAGCACCAGAACTCTCCCCCATCGCCATACGAACCGCAGTTCTTGGGCTCCAGCTGATAGGCATGGGTGAGCTCGTGATAGAGCACCCCGCGGGTCTCATAATCGAGCCTCATGGTGTCACCTCCGGCAAAACTGCGCTCTATCCAGCGTGTGCTGTAGCGTATGCCCACATGGTCGCCGCTTCCATACTTCTCGCTCACGCCGTCATAGTCCTTCAGCGTGTAGATGATGCGCTGGAGCTTGGGCAGATTGGGGTCGCTGGGACTCCAGTAGAGAGTCTGAAGCACGCGCCGGGCATTCTCCTGAATATAAAAAATGGGATTGGTGATGATGCGATGATAGATGCCTGACCCTTCGCTGAGCGGACTCTCATCGCGGAAGATGACTTCACCGGGATTGAACTTCTGCCACCGCTTCTCCACGCGGATGGGCTTGTGATACTTGTTGTGAGCCAGTTGTGCGCTCACAGCCTGCGCCATCATCATGAGCAGCAGGCAGGCAATGGTAACTCTTTTCATATAGGTTGAATTGAATGGTGAACGGATTTAGGCGTTGGGGCCAGCGGTTAGGACTGACCGTTTTTCTGTAATTAAAGGTTAGGAGGCAGAACTTTTCCTCTGTGTTCTCTGCATATCCGGCTCTCTCGCCAGCAGTTCTACCCCCTAACCTCCAACTGACAAATCTTCTCTTCCTTCCCGCTCTACGAGAGCACCGAGAGGTCTGCCATGTCGCCGCTCTTGCGCCTGCGCTCTATCAGAGCCTCACGCATCTTGCGCTGGCGACGGGTCTCATTGAGACGACGCACGAAGATGTTGGGGATAGCCACACCGAGTGCGATGCACAGGATGACGAGCGAAGCCTGAATGGCATTGTTCATGGCTACTGTCACCTCGCCCACTACGCCGTGCATGTCAATGAAGGCAAACAGAGCACGATACATGAGTACTCCGGGAATCATGGGGATTACGCTGGGGATGGTGATACACTGATGAGGGGTGTGGAACCAGTGGCGGGCTTGGATGGCAATGATACTCACCAGCGACGAACCAGCCAGAGAGCCCATCACCAGGCCCATGTCGAGGCCGATGTTGCCGCTGCTGGCACCCAGGTTGACGAAGTTGCGGGTACACACAGCCAGTACACCTCCCACTGCCACAACGGGCAAGAGGCGCTTCTGCACATTGAATATCATGCTGAAGCCCACGGCTGAAATGGCAGCAGCTATGGCATATTCCCAGTATTCATGATGGGGTGTGAGGGAGAGCGTGCGCACAAAGTTGTCGATGCCACACACCCGTATGGCCAGTGCAATGCCGAACGACATGGCAAGAATCATGATGAGGGTGTGCAGAGCACGTATCACACCGGTATCGACATAGCCGTCTATCATATCGCTCACAAAGTTGATGAGCGGCACACCAGGCACGATAAACAGCGCACAGGCCAGCAGCGGATGCCAGGGAGTGTCGCTCAGTCCCGTGAAGGTGCTCAGCCAGGCGAGCAACGTACCCACAAAGGCGGCACAACCAATGGCTATGCTGCCGTTGGCACCACCTGCCACGAGCACCTGTCTGAGCCGCAGAGCCAGGATAGCTGCAATGGAGCACAGCAGGAAGGCCATCCAATCACAACCGAACTGAATACAGAAGCCTCCGCAGGCCAGTCCGCCTCCGATGGCCACCATCCAGGGTGTATAGTTGCGTGCACGATTGCGGATGTCGTGCAGATCATGCTCAAACTGGTCGAGCGAATAGTCCTCGCTGATGGCTCTCCACGTGAGTCGGCTCACCTCGGAGATGGCTGCAAGGTTGATGGCATGGTGCAGACAACTGCGGAACTTGGTGAACGAATGGGCAGCGTCGCTGTAATTGACCTGCAACACCTCGTAGTTGACCACGATGTGCAGATAGTTCTCGTCAAGCCCGAGCCATACTGCCACGCGCCGCATATTCCTCAGCACGCGGGAGGTATCGGCACCGCTTTCCATCAGCAAGCAGCCAGCCTGAAGCAGCAGATCGAGCCTGCGCATCAGAGTCTTCCTCAATTCCCTGGCCGTCTTCAAGTCTTCGGCCACCTCTCTCACACTCATCTCTGAGTGCTGATTGTTTCCTTCGTTCATCTTCTTGTTGTTTCCGTTCAATCGCATTAAAGGGCTTTCTCACACGCCTTTAGTGTATTCGAGCGATGCCCCTACCCGTTTCGAGGTGCAAAGGTACACACTCCCAAGGCGAAAGCCAAGCGGAAAGGCATATTTTTTCAATGATTTTTAACGGCATTGCCATTATGTGCAAAAACCGTCGCCTGCGGCTTCCTTCGGCACGCCGGTCTGCCTGGGTGAGAGCTTCAGCCGGATGCCTGCATCGCTTTTTCGCGGCGGAATTGTTGTCCATGTCGGGAAAAAGCACGTACTTTACACGTTGCTAAGGGCCACCCACCATCGGGAGGCTCGCAAAGATGCCGCCTGCGCGGCACAAATGACTGACAACAAGACAAGTAATGAAGCAGCAGAACACACTATTCAAAGTAAACGGCGCCGATTATGTGGTGCCTTTCATGCTCATCGCCTCCCTGTTCTTCCTGTGGGGATTTGCCCACAGCATCCTGGAGGTACTGAACCCACATTTCCAACAGTCCTTCAACATATCCAAGACGATGGCGGCTTTTGTGCAGGCTGCAGTCTATGGCGGATACTTCCTCATGGCGCTGCCGGCAGGCTACATCGTGCGTCGCTGGGGCTACCGCCGTGGGGTGCTCACCGGACTTCTGCTCTATGGAGTGGGCGCGTTGCTCTTCATCCCGGGCAGTATGATGGAGTCGTTTCCCTTTTACGTCTTCTCTCTCTTCGTCATCGGATGCGGTCTGACCTGTCTGGAGACGAGTGCCAACCCCTACACCACCGTGCTTGGTCCGGCCGACTCAGCCGAGCGCCGCATCAACCTGGCACAGTCGCTCAACGGTGTAGGCTGGATTGTGGGTCCGCTGGTGGGAGGTGCGCTGCTCTTTTCGGGCGGCAATATCGCCATCCCCTATACCATCGTGGGTATCGTGGTGCTGTGTACGATGGTGGTCTTCAGCCGTTGCAACCTGCCCGAGATAAAGGATGCCGACAGCGGAGAGACAGCCGGTGAGTCAAAAGCCGCAGCCTGCGAAGCGCCACAGGGCAAACTGTGCAACCTGGCTTTCCTGGCCGGTATGCTGGCGCTGTTCCTCTACGTGGCAGCACAAACGGGTGTCAACAGTTTCTTCATCAACTATATGACCGAAACCACCGACATATCACCCGAACAGGCATCGCGCTGGCTGGGCTTCGGCGGCATGGGTCTCTTTGTGGTCGGACGTGTATTGGGCAGTTGGCTCATGGAGTACATCAAGCCTCGTTACATGCTCATGGGCTGTGCGGCACTGGCTTCGATGGCCACCATTCTGCTGGTACGCGGTAGCGGCAACATCGGCCTGGCGAGCTTCCTGGTGGTGTATCTGGCCGAGAGCATCATGTTCCCCACCATCTTCTCACTGGCCTTGCGCTCCAGCAACGGCCACACCAAGACGGCTTCTTCACTGCTCATCATGACCATCGTGGGAGGTGCCATAGCGCCTGTCATCATGGGTGCAATAGCCGACAACACTGGCAGCATGGCTCTGGCATTCACAGTGCCTCTGATCTGCTACATATATATAATGGTTTATAGCATAGGCAACCGATGAAAGACGGATACGTACAGAAACCCCACAACGGCAAGGTACGCCGGTGGGTGCAGACAATGGAACTGAGGGACAATCCTGCCCTCATCGCCGAATACAGAAAGCGTCACAGCCAGGGGCAGATATGGCCCGAGATTCTGCAAGGCATACGCGATTGCGGACTCTACGATATGGAAATCTACATCCTGGGCACCCGACTGGTGATGATATGCGACGGTCCCGAGGACCTCAACTGGGATGAAGCCATGCAGAAGATGGCTCAAGGTCCCCGACAGGCCGAGTGGGAAGCCTTCATGAGCACCTTCCAGCAGTGCGGCAAGGACGAGCGGAGCGACGAGAAATGGCACATGATGGAGCGCATGTTCCATGTGTATGAGGAGGGAGAAGAGTAAAAGCTGCACACCCGAAGCGGTTTCCGCTACACCACAAGAGAGAAATACAGAAGCACACCAGCCCCCAAAGCTATCCGTCACAGCCTGATGGGAATTTGGGGACAGGCTGGTTTGCCTTCATCCGAAGACATCAGAATGATAACAAGAAAAAGCCATGACTAAGAAGATTATCAGTATGGCACTTCTGCTATTGGTGGGAGTACTGAGTGCCAGTGCACAGTTTATCACTTCACAGGACTTGGAGAAATATACCGAGAAGAAGTATGGAGATTCGTGGGTAAAGACGGCCAAGAGGCTGGAAAAGCAGTTCAATATCGATGGCAACGGAGCGCTCACCTATCGGAAAATCGTTCAGATGCCGGGGAAATCAAAGAACGAACTCTATATGATGCTCAATGACTGGCTCTCCACCACATTCTGCACCTCAGACCGATATACCATCCGCCTCAGGGACACTGCCAGAGGCAAGATTGTGGCACAGGGATATGTGCAGAATATAGCCAAGTACGACGGAGTAGTCAACCAATATCTTGTGAGCATCTCTCCCATTGTCACATGCGACATCAAGGATGGACGGGTGCGTGTGACTTATTCCGTTCCGTTTCTGGATGTCGTCCGCCTGGAAGGGGGACGCCGAGGGGACAAGGACAATCCGCCCATCCTGCCCGAAGTACACAACGAGCAGTGGAAGATAGAATACTGTTATCCGCTATACAAAAAGGACGAGCACAAGCGTGCATCCAGCAAGGCTTTGGTGATGACATACGCCCACTCGCAAATGGTGACAGACCGCGTGTGCAACTATCTCAGCAATGCATTGGCAGAGGACAACGATGACGACTGGTAAACAGTCAGGCGACAATACAGACAGATGAAGGACAGCATACAGATAAAAGGCGCGAGAGTCAACAACCTGAAGAATATCAGCCTGGAGATTCCGCGCCGCAAACTCATTGTGGTAACGGGACTGAGCGGCAGCGGAAAGAGTTCGCTGGCCTTTGACACGCTTTATGCCGAGGGACAGCGACGCTACGTGGAGAGCCTGAGTGCCTACGCACGACAGTTCCTGGGCAGGATGAACAAGCCCGAGTGTGACTATATCAAGGGCATTCCACCTGCCATTGCCATCGAGCAGAAGGTGACCACACGCAACCCGCGAAGCACTGTGGGCACAAGCACAGAGATATATGAATACCTGCGCCTGCTCTTTGCCCGTGTGGGCAAGACCATCAGCCCCGTCAGCGGCACCGAGGTGAAGCGCCACACCACCGAGGATGTGGTGCAGTGTGCCACCAGCCACGCCGACGGCACCAAGTTTCTGGTGCTCTGCCCCATACGCGTTCCCGAGGGACGCTCACTGGAGCAGCAGCTCGACATCTACCACCAGAGTGGCTTTGCGCGACTGGAATACAAGGGTGAGGTGTGCCGCATCGACGAGTTTGACAGCCGGCAGGCCGATGCCGGACAGCTGTATCTGGTGATAGACAGACTGGCGGTCTCGCACGAGAAGGATGCCATATCACGCCTGACGGACTCTGCCGAGACGGCTTTCTATGAAGGTGGTGGTGAGATGATGCTTCGCTTCATGCCCGACGGGGAACTGCACTCCTTCAGCATCCGCTTCGAGGCAGACGGCATCACCTTTGAGGAACCCTCCGACAACATGTTCTCCTTCAACTCCCCCGCAGGCGCTTGTCCCGAGTGTGAAGGCTTTGGCAAGATCATCGGCATAGACGAGCATCTGGTCATCCCCAACAGCGCACTCAGCGTGTATGACAATGCTGTGGTGTGCTGGCGGGGCGAGAAGATGAGCGAATGGAAGGAGTGGTTCATCCGCTTCAATTCCGAAAGGGGCTTCCCCATATTCAAGCCTTATTACGAACTCACACAGGAGGAGAAGGACTGGCTCTGGCATGGAGTCCCCTCGGGAATGGCCCCGCGCAAGCTCAGAAGCGAGAAGCTGGGGGGCAAGGAGGTGCTTGTGCCTGCCGGGTGGAACATCTTCCCCGAGGAGCGCGAGTGGGGGTTGCTCAGCATCGATGCCTTCTTCGAGATGCTCCGACAGGGGCAATACAAGATACAGAACCGCGTGATGCTGGCCCGCTATCGCGGAAAGACCACCTGCCCCAAGTGCCACGGCACCCGGCTGAAGCCCGAAGCCAATTATGTGAAGGTGGGCGGACGGAGCATCACCGAACTGGTGGAGATGCCCGTGGGGGTACTCAAGGAGTGGATGGATGCTCTCACGCTCACCCCAGCCGAACTGGGTGTGGCTCAGCGCATTCTCACCGAGATACGCCAGCGGTTGCAGTTCCTCCAGGATGTGGGTCTGGAGTATCTGACACTCAACCGCCCTTCGGCATCGCTCTCCGGCGGTGAGAGCCAGCGCATCAATCTGGCCACATCACTGGGCAGCAGCCTGGTGGGAAGCCTGTATATACTGGACGAACCGAGCATCGGACTGCACAGCCGCGATACGGACAAGCTCATCAAGGTGCTCAAGCAGCTGCGCGACCTGGGCAACACAGTAATCGTGGTGGAGCATGACGAGGAAATCATGCGTGCTGCCGACTGGCTCATCGACATCGGCCCGGAGGCCGGACGGCTGGGAGGAGAAATCATGTACAACGGTCCGGCGCAGCCTCTGCCCCAGGACTATCACGAAACCACGAGCCACACACTGGACTATCTCACCGGGCGCGAAGTGATTCCCGTGCCCGAGAGCCGCCGTCCGTGGAACGCCTTTATAGAAATCAAGGGGGCAAGAGCCAACAATCTGAAGGGCATAGATGTGCGCTTCCCGCTCAACGTGATGACCTGTGTGACAGGTGTGAGCGGCAGTGGCAAGAGCACCCTGGTGCGCGATATCCTCTATTGTGCCCTCAAGAGACAGCTCGACGAGGCTGCCGACCGCCCCGGCGAACACGTATCTCTGGAGGGAGACTTGCAGATGGTGAAGGCTGTGGAGTTTGTTGACCAGAACCCCATAGGCAAGAGTTCACGCTCCAACCCCGTAACTTACGTGAAGGCCTGGGATGAGATACGCCGCCTCTTTGCCGCACAGCCTCTGGCCAAGCAGATGGGCTACACGGCCGGATGCTTCAGCTTCAATACCGAAGGAGGCCGCTGTGAGGAGTGCAAGGGAGAAGGCACCGTGACCGTTGAGATGCAGTTTATGGCCGACCTGGTGCTTCCCTGCGAGAGTTGCCATGGCAAGCGCTTCAAGCAAGACATACTGGAAGTCACCTTCGGGGGAAAGAATGTGTATGATGTGCTCAACATGACCATCAACCAGGCCATCGAATTCTTCACAGACCACCGGCAGCCCCGCATCGTGAGCCTCTTGCGGCCGCTCCAGGATGTGGGACTGGGCTACATCAAGCTCGGCCAATCCTCCTCCACCCTGTCAGGCGGCGAGAACCAGCGCGTGAAGTTGGCCTACTATCTGGGCATGGAGAAGCACGCGCCCACGGTATTCATCTTCGACGAGCCTACCACCGGCCTTCATTTCCACGACATACGCCGCCTGCTGGATGCCTTCAACGCACTCATCCAGCGCGGGCATACGCTTGTCATCATCGAGCACAATATGGATGTCATCAAGTGTGCCGACCATGTGATAGACCTGGGACCGGAAGGTGGAGCACGAGGCGGACAGCTCCTCTGTTGCGGCAAGCCCGAAGAGGTGGCTCTGTGCCAGGACAGCTACACCGCACGCTTCCTCAAGGAAAAGCTCGATATGCAGTAATCCGCCGCCGTCGGAGCTGACAAGGCAAAAATCGAGCCAAGGTTACTTGGCCAAGTAATACTGGATACTTGGCCGTTTATCCTTGGATACATTGCCAAATAATACTGGATACTTTTTCAGGGCAGTTTTTCGCCCTCCGGCTCCCTCCTTCCATGTGTCTTTTCCTGATTTCACTGAATCGGGAAAAGACACAAGGCAGAAAACCCCAAAAAGAGTGCGTATCCTGGCAGCGCCAAACGGATGACACCGCCACCCCAGAAGGGGCAGGAGCGCCAACTGAAGCAGTGCCATTCCAAGGCCAGTGACAACTGGTTCAGTATGTCCTTTATAACACCGTCAACCGATTCTGTTTATGAAGAGAGAAAATGCCTGGCTAAACCACTAAAACACACAAGATTACAGGCGCAGTGGGAAATTCCCTACTGAGATGGGGGAAATTGTCTTATAGGACAATTTAAAATGTCTTATAAGACAATTTGAATTGTCCTATAAGACAATTTTTACGAGATTAGCGGCGGCATAGCAAAACAGGCCCCCGACTGCGGGTCGGGAGCCTGTTTTTTGGTAGTAAAGTGAGCGATGCGGGCAGACTGCTATCTCACCACGCTCTTCCTGGTCTGGTTGCCTGTCCTCATGATGCCCACACCCTTTTGCGGTACGCTCAGGCGGCGGCCACTCAGGTCATAGTATTCCACCTCACCCTGCCGTGAGGCATCCACATTGCCGATTCCTGTTCCGTTGGGATTGGTGAGATAGCCCTTGAAGTCGGCCATATCAAGCCCCTTCTTGTTGGCATCATACTCCACTGCACCCTTCAGGCTGAAGCAGTCCTCAAACATGTCATCATTGGGCTTCACGGCTGTGGTCACAAACAGGTCGCTGGCAAGGATGGTGGTCAGCCTGCGGCATCTGCCGAACATACTGCCCATATCGGTCACCTTGGCTGTATTGAACCGTGTGAGGTCGAGGGTGATGAGCGACGAGCAGGCGTAGAACATCTGGTTCATATCCGTCATCTCCTCAGTATTCAGGTTCTCTATGCCTGTGACGGTTCCCAGGTCATAATAGTTGGCAAACCACAGGTATCCGCTGGTGGGACGGGCATTGGCAAAGCTTTCATCGAACACCACCGTCTTGGCAACAACGCCTGTCGATACCTTGATCCAGCCTGGAGTTTCGGCACCAGTATTCAGCGGGAAGGCTCCTGCCGGCTTCTTCGTGTCATATCTGAAGGTCATCGTGCCAAGGTCGGCATCCATCACCACATACGCCTCCGGCTCTGTGGGAGCAATGTTGCTCAGGTAGCCTGTGGTATAGTTGGCCATCTCCTTGCCGGTCTTCTCCTCATCATACATGACGGCACCTCTCAGCTTGTCGCACTTGGCAAACATGTCGGTTCCGGCATTCTCCATTGTCAGGGCTGTCACCACAAACTTGTCGGAGACATAGATATTGGTGAGTGCGGAACAATGGTAGAACATATTGTTCATATCTACCACCTTGTCGGTACAGAAGGTCGAGAGGTTGAGGACGGTGAGGTCGTTACAGTCCTTGAACATAGCCGACATGTCGGTCACCTTCTCTGTATTGAACCGTGAGAGGTCGATGGATTTGAGTACCCAGCAACCGCTGAACATCATGCTCATGTTGCTCATCTCCTCGGTGTTGAGATGCTCCATGCCGTCGATGGCCTTCAGCGACGAGAAGCTGTCAAACCACATGAAACCGTTTGTGGGCTTGGCTCGGGCAAACGACTCGTCAAACACCACCTTCTCTACCTTATAATATATGTCCTTTCGCCAGCCCGGTGCCTCGTCGGCCATATTCAGCGGATAGGCTCCCACGGGACGTTTCATGTCGAACTTGAACGTCAGTGTCTTGTTGTCCGCGTCAAATACGGCATAAGCCTCAGGTGCGCTGGGTGCGCTGTTGGTGAAGTAACCCGTGGTATAGTTGGCCATCTTCACACCGTCCTTCGAGTCAACATAGGCAACGGCTCCACGCAGCAGGTGGCAGGCGGCAAACATCCCATCACCCGACGTCACGGCTGTGGTCACGAACTTGTCAGAGACGAAGATGGTGGTGATGGATATGTCGTTCATGAACATGCTGCTCATATTCTCCACCTTGGGAGTGCTGAAGCTGGAGAGGTCCAGGGCGGCCAGCTTTTCACAGTCTCTGAACATCTCCTGCATGTTCACCACGTTCCTGGTGTCGAAATTGGCCACATTGATGGTGAGGGCACCCGATGCATAGGCAAACATGGAACTCATATTCTTCACGTTCGCAGTATTGAACGTAGAGAGGTCGATGCCGGTGAGCCTGTTGCAGAAGTTGAACATACTGCTCATGTCGGTCACATTCTTGGTATCGAGGGCAGTGACATCTATGGCTGTAAGGTTACGGCACCCGTAGAACATCTGACTCATGTCCGTCACCTGTGACGTATTGAACTTCGACAGGTCGATGGCTGTGAGGATGCCGCAATTGCGGAACATGGAGCCCATTTGGGTCACTTCGCTGGTGTTGAGATTCTCTATGCCGGTGATGGTGGTCAGATTGGTGCAGCCATTGAACCAGTAATAGCAACTGGTGGGACGGGCATCGGCAAACGTGGCATCAAACACCACCTCCTTGATGTCGGCAGCATGCTTGGTCCAGCCGGGCACTTTGGTTCCCGTATTGAGGGGATAGGCTCCCGGATGCTTGTCCTTGTCATACACGAATGTAAGCGTTCCCTTGGCGGCATTGAACACCACACATACCACAGGCTCGGCAGGTGCGGGGTCGCTGAAGTAGCCGGTGGTCCTGTTGGCCATCTCCTTTCCGGTCTTGGCCTCATCAAACACACTGGCACCCACCAGCCGCTCACAACCGGCAAACATCCCGGCATCGGCAGTCACCGCTGTCACTACGAACTCACTTCCGGCATAGATGGTGGTGAGAGCCGGGCAGTTGGCAAACATTCCGCTCATATCCTCCACAGCGGCGGTATTGAACTTCGAGATGTCGAGAACGGCGATGCCCTTGCAGCCGCTGAACATATTGGCCATGTCCCTTGCCTTCGGGGTGGAGAAGCCAGACAGCTCCAGTCCGGTCACTTTCTCGCATCCGGCAAACATGCCGCCCATCCGTTCGGCATTCTGAGTGTCGAACGTGGATACATCGAGGGCTGTGAGGTTGGAACAGCCGGCAAACATATCCTTCATATCAGTCACCTTCTGTGTGTTGAGCGTCTTGGCATCAAGGGCGGTGAGACCCTTGCAGTCCTGGAACATGGATGCCATCGTGGTGACTTCATCAGTCTTGAGGTTCTTGAAGTCCTCGATGGTTGCCAGATTGGTGCAGCCCGCAAACCACTGGTAGCAGCTGGTGGGCTTCACTTCGGCAAACGAGCCATCAAACACCACCTTCTTGATATCCTCCTTGTGGTCGGCTATCCAGCCCGGTGTGGTAGTGGCATCATTGAGCTTGTAGGCTCCGGCCGGCATCTTCAAGCCATAGCAGAAGGTGAGTGTACCATCCGTGGCATCAAACGCAACATAGGGGCCAAAGGTGCTCTTTCCCTGTGTGAAATAACCCGTGGTATAGTTGGCCATATCCCTTTTCGTCTTGCTTCCATCGAAGGGTACGGCACCCACCAGCTTGTAACAGCCATTAAACATGGGGAAGTCATAAATCTCTGCCGAGGTATCAAACATGTCAGTGGCATATATGGTGGTGAGTTCACGACAGCCCGAGAACATATACTTCATGTTATATACCTGCTTCGTATTGAAATTGGAGAGGTCAAGGGTGGTAATCTTTTTGCAATCCTGAAACATTCTGCCCATCATCTTGGTGTTTCGCGTGTCGAAGTTTGTCACATCGAGGGAGGTAAGTTCATTGCAGTATATAAACATGTTCTGCATATTCTCCACCTTGCGCGTATCGAAGTTGGAGACGTCGAGGGTGGTAAGCTTCGAACAGTCGGCAAACATGGCATTCATGTTCTCCACATTACGTGTATCGAAGTTGGAGACATCAAGGGAGGTGAACTTGTTGCAACCGTTGAACAATCCGCTCATGTCCGTCACATTCCGCGTGTCGAAGTTTGTCACGTCAACGGCGGCAAGGCTTTTGCAATAACAGAACATGCTGCTCAAGTCCGTCACGTTTTGCGTATTGAAATGACTGACATCCACACTGGCAAGCTCATTGCACTGACCAAACAGATAGGACAGGGACTTCACATTACGGGTATCGAACTTCGACACATCGATGGAGGGAAGTTTCGTGCAAAAGTAAAACATACCATGCATGGAGGTCACATTCTGCGTATTGAAGTTCGACACATCAAGGGAGAGCAGTTCCAGACAGTAGCCAAACATGTAATCCATCGACGTCACATTCTCGGTATTGAAACCCGACACGTCAAGCGAGGTGAGCTCTTGGCAATAGTTGAACATATAATCCATGCTGGTCACTTTGCGGGTATCGAAATTCTTCAAATCAAGAGTCTTGAGCTTTCTGCAATTCGTGAACATCTTGTCCATCGACGTTACATTCCCGGTATTGAAACTTGAGACATCCAGGGCGGGAAGTTGCAGACAGGAGTTGAACATGTTGTCCATCTTGGTCACCTTGCTGGTGTTGAAACCAGACACATTGAGGCTGGTGAGGGAATCACAGGAAAAGAACATCCCAGACATGTCGGTCACATTCGCGGTATTGAATGTGGAGAGGTCAAGGCTCTTCAGACTTGGGCAATAGTAAAACATGCGGTTCATGTCGGTGACTGCCTCCGTATTCAGGTTGGCAAGCCCTTCCACGGTCTTCAGCGATGAGCAGCTGGAGAACCAGCCTCTGCAAGTTGTGGGTCGAGCCTCTGCAAACGATGCATCAAACACCACCTTCTTGATAATGGAAGAAGGAAGGCGCGACCACCCGGGGCGCTCCGAACCTTCGTTCAAGGCATAAGCCCCCTCTGGTTTGGCTGCATCATGCCTGAAGGTCAGTGTGGCGCTTTCGGCATCAAATACGGCATACGACTCTGCCTCTTGGGCCAACACAGGGATTCCCCATGCAGGCAAACACATCACTACCGTCACTATCAGACGGCCGACAAGTGTTCTGAAGTCAAGGTGCTTCTTCATAGTAATTAAATTTATCATTAGTAATAAAAGACTTTCTGTGTTTCTCATTCGGCCTGTCCATCCACCTTCAAGCAGGCAGCAGAGGCAAGTGCTTCAGGACCAAGAGGGGGATGCAATCTACATCATACTTCCTCATATAACCGTCCTACAGGCAGCATAAACCGCCTTCAGCACGGCAAATTTACAATTAAGTGAGCAGAGGAACAAACAAAAGAACAAAAATCTTCACCTCCCCAGCAAATTTCCCGTCCTATGCAAAGAAAAGAAAGGAATCACTGCATCACAAATTAAGCATCCACAAAAGGATGCTTACACACAAATGTCCTCAATTGAAAGAAAGCAGAAAACAGAAAACAGGCAAGCTCTTTTGGCAAAGTTTTTTTTATGATACAACAATGGAATTAAAAAAAAAGACTAACTTTGCAAACGACATTAAATTCCAAACAGAACTATATGAAATACAACAGAGACATCAACTTCTTCCGAGCAGTTTTAATATGCCTGGTTATACTCGTACATATAGTAAATTTCGGCGACATATATCCTAACGCGAAGATTGCCATTTCTGCATTTATAATGCCATCTTTCCTTATTATTACAGGGTATTTAGTTAACATCAACAAGTCCATACGAGATTTTGCTCTATACATATTAAGAATATGGCTACCATACATGATTCTCGTAATTGGTTATGCTGCATTATCCCTGTTCCTCCCCGTTCGCGATGGCATTAAGACATTCGACATGCCAACCATTCTTAATATCCTTTTTTTCAAATCAATAGGTCCTTATTGGTTTCTGCACGTTATGATTGTATGCGGAATCGTGTATTATCTTACATTCCACATTTTCAATAAACTTAGCATTACAGCAAAATATTCCATCTTTGCGACAGTACTCATAGCCGTCACATTACTTACCCCCCCCTATCTTGAGTCTTAAAAATGCCATTTATTATTTCATTGGAGTCGGGATAAGACAATACCAGAAAGATTTTTCTGAGATATACCAAAATAGCATCTGGCCACTAATTCCTTTCGGAATATTGATTACGAGCCAATCGTTTCAACATTGGGATACGATTTGCATCTTGGCATGTGTCATTTCCTTTTTTTCTTTTTCTTCATACTTCAACACTTTATTGAAAGGGAAGGGGAGAGACGCAATAGAATATATAGGCAGAAACACCTTCCCCATCTACATATTCCACCCTATATTCACGATGATGTCCAAATTTACATTACTTTTTTGGGGATTTGATACGACAGGGACATTTCATTCGGGCATCACCATTCTAACAGGCATCTTAGGCAGTATTGGAATTGCCAAATTCTTGGACTGGTCTCACCTCTCTCTTGTTTTAGGGCGGAGACGGATATTAAGATAAAGTTCCTACACCCATTTTTTCCCACGAAGCCCGTACTTCATTTTCATTCGAGTAAAGGCCAACATCATTTTTATGATTCATCGAGAACGATTCGGATGACCTGTTTTCTCACCCTACACTATGCACACTTGACATTCATCTGCCAAGAGTACCCGCCTTCTTATCCACCAACAGACAGACTGGAGAGACTGACCTACGACAATCCTCTGTCCCATAATGACACACAACGCACCAGCCATCATGTTCAGGCAAAACAACCGATGCATTTGGGCAAAACAAATGTCGTGTTTAGACAGAACAACCAGCGCCATGCGTTAATTTTAGTTAACTTCATAAGTATTTTGCCCAATTCACTTGCCCATTTCAAAACATCTGACTACATTTGCCAGTGAACCTAACCGCAAACACTAATTAAAAGCATAGATACAGATGCGAATTGTTCAAACCTTCTGGAGTGGAGGAGGCAATCCACTCATTAAATCCTTCGGATGGCCGCATGCGGAATATAACCTCATGTCTTGGGCTTTAAGTTGCTGTTCGCTACGTGAACATTATGACGAAGTTGCCCTTTACACAGATAAACAAGGGTATGAAGTTCTAATAGAAAAACTGAATCTTCCTTACACGGAAGTACACGTTGTATATGATGACAACCTATGCCTACCACAACATTGGGCATACGCAAAGATTAAAACATACTCCCTGCAGACAAAACCATTCCTGCATGTTGACGGAGACGTTTATGTCCCCAAGCCCATCTCACAAAGTATCCTTAATGCACCGCTAATTGCACAGAACAGAGAGATTGGAACTATCTATTATGAAGAAATGTTCAACAAAATCAAAAATTGCAAAGAGATGCATTTCCCCAGTAGAGTTTTACAAGGCATGGAAAGAGGAATAGTTTCATCATACAACATGGGATTCTTTGGGGGAAACGATTTAAGTTACATTAGAGATTTCTGTGAGGAAGCATTTGTCTTTATGACGGAAAACGACCTGAACAATCCACAGAGACCCCAATCCAAATTAAACATCAACATCCTTATGGAACAAGTTCTATTCGCAACAAAATGCGATATAGACAACAGAACAGTCGCCACCATACATACAAACGCGGTAGAAGACAAAGGTTATAGTCTCAAAGAGTTTTGTAATATATGCAGATTCGAAGAACATGATTTTTTTCACATTCTAGGCGGCCACAAAAACGACCCTTACATGTACGAAAAACTCGAAAAAGTATTATTAACAAAATATCCGTACTATTATTTTAAAATATTTTCTTTTTACGCCAATCAACACGACAGACTATCCACCACCCTTAAATGTTGTAACAAACTAACCATAGAACATTGCATCGCAACATACGAAGATTTTTTGATCACTTGTACAGAAAGATGGTCAAACTTACCTTTTAAAGAGATTTCAAACACAGAGGAAACTATTGCGTCTGGACGTTGCTTCTTTCTTTTCACAAACAAAGCAGAGCAGAAAAACTGGCAAATAGAATTAAACCCGCATTTAGAAAAATTCTGCATTCCACATTCTTGGCCTAAGATCGCATCCAGAATTATCAAGGATCGAATCATGCAGTACAGACTCTGCAGCGCACCTCAAGTCACAAATCTAATTGTTGTTGTTCCGACAATTTACAAGAGCGGAATAAAAGAGGCAATATTAAGTGACCTTGGACAAAATATCATTTCCATACTTGAAAATGAATCTACAACCTTTGGTAGTCTTTATTCTCGACTCTCAAAGTATTTTGACACAAGTATAAGAAAGAAAGCGCAGGAAATGATTGAGACTGAACTTGAATACATGTTGTATAACAACATTATTATCATACATAAACAAAAATAAATTATGAAAAAGAAAACACTAATAAAAATAGCTAGCTTATCCCAAATTGACTCTTTAATGCTCACTTCATCATCTGGCAGTGGATCAGATTTAGGAAAAGGGGAGGGGAACTGTTTTTTCAACTGTATGGAATTTGTCGGGTCCATGTTCGGACTCGATATGGACAGCCATCAATACGGTTGCAATTACCATGACAAGGACTACTGGCCGAGAGGAGGATACATTGCTCAAGAGCCATACGGTCCTGTAGATTATGAAGTCGATTGTAAAGGAAACCATCGCCCTAACCCCATTTCATTCGAATATCTACAAACATACTTCCGCACAGAAGGAGAGGCATGGAAAGAAGATAAAAAAGACATAGAGAACATGATAACCCACAACTGGAAAGAAGACAAAGGTTATGTTTTCGCTGTCATAAAAAAAGGAGATGATCCACACGCGGTCATCTTAGATGGTGTTACAGGAAATGGATTTTCTTACAAGGACCCCACAAGCGGAGAACGTGATGTAAATGTCTCATATGACGAAGTATGCTATGCCACAAAAATTTATGGTCTTAAAAAATAACATGTTAGGTTTTATAATCTTCTTTTTGTTGAGCAGTCTGGCAGTGGAAGCGCAAAAAGTTCCCCACACGCGAGACTTCCCCACCCGAAGGGAGTGCAGAAGAATGATGAAGCTCATCAAACGAGCCGACCACCAAGAAGATTATGTGCGGCAATGGTACAAGAGGCAAAAGCGAAAGCCACCCCAAGACTGGGGAAAGGAGGTCAAGCGCAAAGACGAGAACCACAGATTTGAATATCTGACAGACAAAGATTTCAATGACAACGCAAGGGGATGCTATATGGTAGATGGAGTCTATATCGGCCCCTACGACATAGGCATCAACTGCTGTTCCATGAAAAGGAAGATTCTGGATTCTGACTCTGACTTCCCCTTTACCATCAGAAGCATTGGCAAAGACAAAGACTCTCTGCTACTTGACGTTCCCTTGGGTGAATGGTCAGAAAAAGAAGAAGAATGCTGGCCCAGCATACGCGGAAAGGAGATTTCCTATATCTGCAATTATGAGAGCGAGGGGAAAAATATCGAGTTGATAAGTCTGGACGACCTTCGAAAAGAACGCTTTCCACATCTTGACGCGCCCGTCATCTACACAATAAACAAATTCTTCATCACACACGATGAAGACCTCTACAAACTGGACAAGAACTTCATATACAGAGTGGAGCTGATAACATCCGAACAAATTCCCACTTTGGGAAAGGCTTACCCGCACTTCGCCATTATACGCATCTACACCCATACCGCCCACAATTGGCATCAGGGAATCATTGGCGTGAAATAAACCAACAAGAGGCATTATGACTAAATCAAGGAACAACACAGACAGATACAGGCTCATCATCGGCCTTTTGGTTCTGTTATGCATATGCTCTGTGGAAACAGCAGCACAAGGCTGGTACACATGCCAAGAGGAAGTCCAGCATTTCCGTGAGCACATGCGTCTGTTGCAATCTACCCCTCCCACGTATTGCAGCAAGACAAGAGAAGACCCCAACCACAACGATGAAGTGGCAAGCGACACCTTTTTCAACAAAAGGCTCATGTCTAAAGTATGCTTCACCTTGAACGGCACTTATATCGGCCCCAGCGACATAGGTATCAACTGCTGTTCGATGAAAAGTAGGGAGATACGCATTGGACACGGGAAACCATTCACAATAAGAGGCATAGGAGCCCACAACGACTCCATCACGATAAACATGCCAGACAGCCTGGCAGGTGGCAAAGGGCAAACGCCTGCCATTCGCAACAGGGACTTTTGGTATGTAATCAACTACGAGGACCAGGACAACAAGACCTTCCTGGTCACTCTTGACGAAGTGAAGAAGGCACTCTACCCCAATCTCAAGGAACCCATTCTGTTTATGATAAACAAGTTCTTCATCACCCACGATGAGGACCTCTACAGGATAGACAGGAATTTCATCATGAAAGTGGAATTGCTCAACTCGTCCGACATCTCTGCGCTAAAGCTCTTCCCCACCTTCAGCATCATACGTATATTCACCTGGACTTTCCACAACTGGCACCAAGCCCAAAGCTATGAAACCAGCAAAATGGAATAAGAATTGGCATAAGCACTTTCTATTTCTTTATAGCTCTGTCTTCAACTCATTATACAAATCTACCGGACCCAAGTGCCAGTATTTTGTACTTTCTGTTGACAACTTCTTGTACAACTCTGAACGATAGATGCGGCTAAGACTCTCTTGTAGAGTGAAGCCATAATCATCGTGTAAATATTCTACCAGCCAGCAAATTTTACCTGGCAAAAGCAGATGGAGGTTGTTTTGGTTTATTTGAAACATATTATTTTCCTATTCTAATTGCTTCAATGAAATGTAGTGCCGCCAATGCTTTTTCTGTATGAAACAGGTATTGGTCAATCAATTTGTAAGTTTTGAGTTCACGAATTAGGGTTTCGATACCGATAGCTCCACTTTCATATAGTCCAAATTGCAAATAGACTCTATCATTTGCAACAGGGCCATATACTATATCGTAGTCGTGGGTAAAGCCTTTTTGCGTTCGGTTAGCCATGACAAAGTCTGCCCATTCCTTAGACGGTTCGG
>ERZ1026850.373-NODE-373-length-28763-cov-7.908632_pt1 | contig 28763 bp, 27 predicted proteins | sample MGYA00380155_ERZ1026850 | MGnify/ENA primary metagenome ERZ1026850 (study PRJEB33269, sample SAMEA4719791) | human gut metagenome | biome: human-associated habitat; feature: organic feature; material: feces | place: Cameroon | collected 2013-10 ... | reverse complement strand
TCAGCCTCGGTCTCGTGGGCTCGGAGATGTGTATAAGAGACAGTAAAATTGCAATATAATGCACAAATACACAATAGAAAGACCTGTTATCATGACAAGAATTAGTAATTTCTAAACAACAATTTGAATGATACTGACAATTAGCTGTGCTATGGTTTATATATGAACAATCACAGATGATCGTGACAGATCACATTTTTTGAAGGAGGGTTACACATGAAAAAGAAATTACTGGCAGCAGTGTTATCTGCAGCAATGGCAGCATCCCTGCTTGCAGGATGTGGGGGAAGCACATCAGGCAGCACAGCATCAGGAACAGCATCATCCGACAGCGGATCTGCTTCTGAAGCGTCAGGAACAGAGACGGCAGACAGCGGAGAGGTACAGGAGATTACCTGGATGTTCTGGGATGACCTGACTGCTACAGAAGACCTGATCTCCAAGGGATATGCGGATGTTATTGAAAGATTTAACAAGGATTATGAAGGCAAATATCATGTAACACCGATCACAACCAATCTGGAGGAGTATTATACCAAACTGAATGCACTGGTAGCTTCCGGAGATACACCGGATGTATTTATCGTAAGTCCCGGACCGAATCTTACAGATTATGTGGAGCCCGGTGTGGCAGCTCCGCTTGACAGTTATCTGGCAGACGGCTGGAAGGATACCTTTACCTCGGATGCTGTATTCTCACAGATGACCTATGACGGACAGATCTATGCAGTACCACTGAACATCGCAGCAGCCTGTGCTTTCTATAATACAGAGATGTTTGAAGCAGCAGGTGCAGAGGTTCCAAAGACCTGGGATGAAATGATCGCAGCCTGTGATAAGCTGCAGGCAGCAGGCTATACACCGATTACTATTTCTGCAGGAACCGCATGGTGCCTTTCCATGGTAGCCGGTTATCTGTGTGAGATGGAAGGCGTGGATCTGGCAGCCCTGGCAGACGGTTCTGCAAGCTGGACGGATGGCAAGCTTGCAAGCGCAGCAGAGAAGCTGGTTCAGCTTTCCCAGTATTTCCAGAAGACAGCAGCAGGTGATACTAATGATGTGGCAACCGCAAACTTCTACAATGGAGAAGCAGCGATCCTGATCCAGGGTTCCTGGGCAATCGCGCAGATTAACGGTTCCAATCCTGATTTTGAATCCAAGTGTGGTGTATTCCAGTTCCCTGGTGTTGAGAGAGTCATCGCCAAGTCAGACTCTTTGGCTATGAGTTCTTCTACCAAGAATCCGGAAGCATGTATTGCACTGATGAAATATTTTACAGATGATACTGCACAGAAATATACCGCAGAGGTTGGTGGTAAGATCCCCGTTACTAATGTAGAATATGATGCTTCTGTTGCACCTGCACAGCTTGGCTATGTTATGGATGTATTCAGCAATGCAACCGGAACCTTCGGATTCTACAATGAGTCAATGCCCAGTACAGAAGCAGGTGCTTTCTTTGATGACAGCATGGTATCTGTATTCCTTGGTGATATGACACCGGAAGAGGCAGCAACTGGAATGGAAGATTTTTATGCAAGTAACTGCCGCTAAACTGCGGCAGTAACCCTAACGGCTGGAGGAACGCTCATGGACAAAATGTTACGAGATAAAAAGGCAATTATTATTTTTATAACGCCGGCATTTCTGTTATTTACCTTTATTCTGTTTATACCGATCTGCCAGTCAGTTTACTACTCCTTCTGTGAGTACAAGGGACTGACAGCACCGCAGTTTATCGGTCTTACAAACTACAGAAATATGCTGAAGGATAAAAGCCTTGGATTTGCACTGAAAAACTCTCTGTTCTTTTTGATTTTCTCCTGCGTTTCCCAGCTGATCATGGGTCTTTTCCTGGCAGCGCTGCTGACCAATATCAATAAGGGACGGAATCTATTTAAAAATATCATCTATCTGCCCTGTGTCCTGTCTTCAACAGCACTTGGACTTCTATGGATGTTTATTTTCAGCCCAAAGCTTGGCATTAATCAGCTTCTTGCGCAGTTTGGAATCGAAGGACCCTTATGGCTGATGGATACCAGTGGATTTATTATCCTGCCGATGTGGATCATCGCATTTGTGGCATTGTGGCAGTATGTAGGTCAGTCCATGATGCTCTATATGGCACAGATATCCGGAATCAGCAAATCACTTTATGAAGCTTCTTATATTGACGGATGCAACAGGTTCAAGAGTTTTATTCACATTACACTGCCGCTGATCCGGCCCATGGTGGCAACCGCCATGTCTTTAAATGCGATCGGTTCCCTGAAATTCTTTGATCTGATCTATAACATGACAGAAGGCGGACCCAATCACAGAACGGAGGTTCTGGCGACACACCTGTATACACAGGGCTTTAAGTACAATAAATATGGATATGCCAGTGCGATCGGTGTTATTCTGATTGCCCTGTGTCTTTTGGTAACCGGGCTGATCAACAGATTTGTGAAAACCGAAAATTATGAGATGTAAGGAGAGACGCCATGAAAAGTAATCGAGTAGGATCAGGGATCATCAAAGCGGTCATTTATCTTTTTTTAATCCTGGTTTCCATTATTTATATTGTGCCGCTTGTCTGGGTATTTATGGTGTCCTTCAAGACAAATGCAGAGATTTTTACATCTCCCTTTGCTCTGCCGGAAAGCTTTTATCTGGATAATTTTACCTTCGCATGGACAGCTGGAAAACTGGGTATAGCGACACTGAATTCATTTGCTGTGTGTGCTGTTACATTGATCATCAGTATGGTGATAGGCTCCATGGCAGCCTTTGCAATCGGAAGACTCCGTTGGAAGCTGGCAAAGCCCTGTATGACTTATTTCCTGATCGGTATGATGATACCGGTACACTGCGTTATGATCCCGTTGTTTACCAGATTTGCAAGAATGGGGTTGTCAAACAGTCTGGTTGGTCTGATGATTCCCTATATTACTTTTTCACTGCCGGTAACGATCTTTATCATGACAGGCTTCTTTGAGAGCATGCCAAATGAACTGATCGAATCTGCATGTATTGACGGGGCATCCATTTATAAGACGTTTTTCCGTATTGCACTGCCTCTGTCAAGAACGGGACTGTTTGTAACCGGTCTGATGACCTTTGTCGCGAACTGGAATGAGCTGCTTCTTGCCATGGTATTTATCTCTGATGATACCAGGAAGACGCTTCCGGTATCCCTGTCAAAGTTTGTAGGCCCTTACAATACCAATTATTCACAGATGTTTGCAGCCATTATTATAGCGATTATTCCGACCGTTGTTGTTTATTGTATCTTTAGTAACCAGATTGTAGATGGACTGACAGCCGGAGCGGTGAAAGGATAACAGATGAGTAAAGAGAGAGAGCCCCTTATAACCCATATTTATACCGCAGATCCGTCTGCCCATGTATTTGATGATAAGCTTTATATTTACCCATCCCATGATATTCCCCATGACGGGGAAGACAATGACAACGGGGATGAATACCAGATGCAGGACTACCATGTATTCAGCATGGATAGTGTGGATGCACCCTGCATCGACCATGGCGAGGTACTGAGCAAGGATGATGTTCCCTGGGTCAGGGATCAGATGTGGGCACCGGATGTGGTGTATAGGAATGGAAAATATTATCTGGTATTTCCGGCAAGAGATAAGGAGGGAAATTTCCGCCTTGGCATAGCCACAGCAGAGAAACCGGAAGGACCGTTCAGGCCGGAAGCACTCTGTATCGAAGGAAGCTTCAGCATTGATCCGGCAGCCTTTATGGATGATGACGGAAAGGTATATGTGTATTTCGGCGGTCTGTGGGGAGGGCAGCTTGAGAAGTACCAGAACGGCAGCTTTGATCCTTCCGGCAGGGAACCGGAAAAGGATAAGCCGGCACTGCTTCCCATGTGCGCTGTGATGAGTGAAGATATGCTTTCCTTTGCAGAGGCTCCAAGAGGCGTACAGATCCTGAATGAAAAGGGAGAACCGATCCTTGCCGGGGATGAGGAGAAACGTTACTTTGAAGATCCCTGGATGCATAAATATAAAGGAACCTACTATCTGTCCTATTCCACAGGAACCACACACAGAGTTGTATATGCCACAGGGGATAATCCGTTTGGACCTTTTACCTACAGAGGACATATTTTAGAGCCTGTGATCGGTTGGACAACGCACCATTCGATTGTGGAGTTCCGCGGAAAATGGTATCTTTTTTATCATGACTGCGAGCTTTCAGGTGGGATCAATCACAGACGCTGCGTGAAATATACAGAGCTTCATTATAATGAAGATGGAACCATACAGTCTATTTTCCCTTACGATCACAAAAAAGCATAAAAAGGGGATGCTGCCTCTGAATTGCCCGCAAGGAAAGATTGCAAAGGAGAATATTTTATTTTATACTGATTACTGATAAACAGCAATCAAAGGAGGCAACAGATACATATGGTTCAGGTATTGGGCAGTGGTGCTTATCTTGTAAATGGAGTGGAGATCATTCCGGATGATGAGCAGGCAGGCGTAGTGCTGAAAGCAAAGACCGGCAGAGAGATTTCAAGAGAAAGTGCCAGAAAGGGTACGATCGCTTATGGGATTCTGGAGGAGCATAATACTTCCGGAAATATGGACAAGCTTAGGATTAAATTTGACAAGCTGACATCCCATGATATTACGTTTGTGGGAATTATTCAGACAGCGAGGGCTTCAGGCCTTACGAAATTCCCGATTCCCTATGTACTGACCAACTGTCATAATTCTCTTTGTGCGGTGGGTGGTACGATCAATGAAGATGATCATATGTTTGGACTGACCTGCGCAAAGAAGTATGGCGGTGTCTATGTACCTCCTCATCAGGCAGTCATCCATCAGTTTGCGAGAGAAATGCTGGCTGGCGGCGGCAAGATGATCCTGGGAAGTGATTCCCACACAAGATATGGTGCTCTTGGAACCATGGCCATGGGAGAAGGCGGACCGGAGCTGGTAAAGCAGCTTTTGTCACAGACCTATGACATTAACATGCCGGGTATCGTTGGTGTGTATCTGACAGGAGAGCCGAAGAAGGGTGTGGGTCCGCAGGACGTGGCACTCGCTATCATTGGTGAAGTATTTGCCAGTGGTTATGTAAAGAATAAGGTCATGGAATTTGTAGGTCCCGGTGTGGCTTCCTTAAGTGCAGATTTCAGGATCGGCATTGATGTCATGACGACAGAAACGACATGCCTGTCATCTATCTGGAAGACAGATGATGCCATTAAGGAGTTCTACGAGATCCATGGCAGAAGTGAAGAATATAAGGAATTAAATCCTGCAGATGTGGCATATTATGATGGTATGATCACGATCGATCTGGGAACCATTGAGCCCATGATCGCCATGCCGTTCCATCCGAGCAATACCTATACGATTGCAGAGCTGAATGCCAACCTGATGGATATTTTAAATGATGTGGAGAAAAAGGCGGCGGTTTCTCTGGATGGTGCTGTACCGTATACCTTAAAGGATAAGGTAAGAAACGGCAGGTTCATGGTAGATCAGGGAATTATTGCAGGCTGTGCCGGTGGTGGATTTGAGAATATCTGTGCAGCGGCAGATATTATGAAGGGCAGCTACATCGGATCTGATGAATTTACTTTAAGCGTATACCCGGCTTCCATGCCAGTCTATATGGAGCTGATCAAAAATGGCTGTGCAGCGACACTGCTTGAGACAGGAGCTGTTTTGAAGACGGCATTCTGCGGTCCCTGCTTTGGCGCAGGAGATACACCGGCAAACAATGCGTTCAGTATCCGTCATTCCACAAGAAACTTCCCGAACAGAGAAGGCTCCAAGCTGCAGAGTGGACAGATCGCTTCCGTAGCACTGATGGATGCACGTTCCATTGCCGCAACAGCGGCAAATAAAGGTGTTCTGACACCGGCAACAGAGTTTGACGGCACGATCGGTAAATACAAATATCATTTTGATGCCAATATTTATAAGAACAGAGTCTTCGACTCCCAAGGCGTGGCAGATCCTTCAGTGGAGATCCATTTCGGACCCAATATCAAGGACTGGCCTGCTATGGAGGCACTCCCGGAGAACCTGGTGCTTCAGGTTGTTTCCGAGATCCATGACCCGGTAACCACCACAGATGAGCTGATTCCTTCCGGAGAAACCTCATCCTATCGTTCCAATCCTCTTGGACTTGCAGAGTTTACCCTTTCCAGAAAGGATCCTGCTTATGTGGGACTTGCCAAGGAGATCCAGAAGGCAGAGAAGGAAAGAGTACAGGGAGGACATCCCTGTCAGGCATTCCCGTGTCTGAAAGAAATCATGGGAACAATCAAAGAGCAGTTTGCAGAAGTAAATCATACCAACACCGGATTTGGTTCTACTATCTTTGCAGTAAAGCCAGGTGATGGTTCTGCCAGAGAGCAGGCGGCCTCCTGCCAGAAGGTGCTTGGCGGCTGGGCAAATATCGCCAATGAATATGCGACAAAGAGATATCGTTCCAACCTGATCAACTGGGGTATGCTTCCTTTCCTGATCCCGGAAGGAGAGCTGCCATTTACCAATAAGGATTTCCTGTTCTTCCCCGGTATCCGCAGTGCTGTAGAGGAGAAGGCAGAGGAGATCACAGGCTATACGGTAAAGGGCGGCAGTATGAAAGCATTTACTGTGAGGCTCGGAGATCTTACAGATGAAGAACGGCAGATCATTCTGGATGGCTGCCTGATCAATTATAACCGCGTTAAATGAGTCAGTATAAAGGACAGTATTTTGAAAACGATTCAGAATACTGTCTTTTTTAGTATCTCTCCATGAATAAACAGGAAGTATCGGGTAAAACTATCCATAGAACAATGAATTTCATCAACCGGATGGAAAAGGAATGGAGAGATAGAAAATGAAAAGGAAAATAAGAAGAAAAGGTCTGCTGAAGGAACGGATCGCCATGGCAGTCTGTGCTGTTACGGTGCTTGGTGTATTAACAGCCACAGGATTGTGGATGAAGGACAGTACTTCCACGCAGGACCGTGGATATGTTGTGGATTTAAGCGAAATGGAAAACGGGGCGGCAAATGACACCGGGGATGAGATCAGGGCAATCCAGCATGTGCAGGAGCAGGAGGTGACGGGAGACGACCTTGATTATGATCCATATTTTCAGGAAACAGGGTCACAGAACGTGGAAAATCCGGATGGGTCTGTAAGTGAGAGTATGTCAGCATCACCGGCAGAGGATGTGGCAGCAGGAGAAAAGCTGCCTGAAGATGCGGCAGAAAAGGAAGGAACAGGCAGGAATGCTCAGGAAACAGATGCACCAGCAATCTCCACGGCCATGCAGCCGACTCTTTCCTTTGGAGATACGGATACTCTTGTCTGGCCGGTCGTAGGAAACGTGCTGATCAATTACAGTATGGACAAGACCGTGTATTTCCCGACACTGGATCAGTACAAATATAACCCGGCTATTGTAATCGCTGCAAATGAGGGAGATATGATCACGGCAGCAGCAGCGGGTAAAGTGACAAGTGTATTTGAGGATCCGCAGATCGGGCAGGCGGTTACTATGGATCTTGGTAATGGATATGAGATTACCTACGGACAGCTTAAGGAAATCCTGGTCTCAGAAGGCAGCTATGTGTCCATGGGAGATATGATCGCCAGTGTGGCAGCTCCAACGAAATACTACAGTATTGAGGGAACCAATGTATATTTCAAGCTGACAAAGGATGGTAATCCTGTCAATCCCATGACCAGACTCAGCTAGGGAACTAACGCTAAGGAACTGTAAGGAACCGGAAAACCTGAATTGCAACAATAAAATCAAGATTCATTGATTTTTGGTACTTTTATACAAGAAAAAAGCCTGTTTTGTTTCTGATCAGAAGCAAAATCAGGCTTTTCTTTTGTACAAAATCACAACAAAGGTACAGGGTAGATATTTCTGCGCATGAAAAATAAGCGTACCATATACTATGAAATTTGACCGTTATTAAGCTGCCAGATTGAGTGACTCCCGGTACAAGTTACTGCTTAAGCCACCGAAGATTTTACGGGGATAGTTATTGATCCAGTCCTGCACCATAGAAACCTCTTTCTGGGTAACGGTATCGAAGTTAATACCTTTAGGGAAGAACCGCCTTATCATACGGTTTATATTTTCATTCGTTCCCCTTTCGTAACTGCTATATGGGTGGCAATAGTACAGCGTTGTCCGGTTACCCTTAGTATACCGGCTCTTTTCAATTCCCTTTGCGTCCATGAACTCACAGCCATTATCACAGGTAATGGTTTTAAACTTTTCCCGGAACTTTCTTGATCCGAGTTTTCTTTCAAGCATGTTCAGGGCATGAACAACGGAGCTGGCTTTTTTATTCTTGATCTTGATTACGATTTCTTCCCGTGTCATTCTTTCAGAGAGTACAAGCAGGCAGGCTTTGCCTTTCTTCTGACCACCAACAACGGTATCCATTTCCCAGTGACCATATATTTTCCTTTCTCTGACTTCTGCCGGACGCTTTTCTATAGATGTACCTTTCCGGTTATTCAAGGCAACAGAGGATTCCCTTTTCTTATGTTCACAGGCTTTTCTCTTTACGGGCAAATCTGCCATATCCACGTTCAGGAACAATTTCATATCAAAATAGTTATAGATCGTCTTAGGGCAAAGAGATGTTTTAAACCGGATCCCATTATTATGGGCATAGAGCAGCAACCCCTCCGGGGAGTAATGTTTATTCTTCACCATATCCTCTATATATGCTACAAGCTCATAGTCTGATCCTATTTTTAAATTCCTGCCCCGGTTTGCTGTAGATCTGTCATAGATCAACTGTGCATAGTCAGCCTTATAAACATAATGCTCCCGGAGCAGGGAATCAAGCTGCTTTACGGTTCCCTTTTTGACTTCTTTATACAGTGTATTATACTTGATCCCAAGCAGATCGGAGATCTGCACAAGCGTTTTCCTTGCTTTCAGCAGAATTTCTATCTGATACCTTTGTACTTCTGTTATGTACTTTCCCATGACAATCCCCTCCTATACTTAAGGCTGTCATAAAAAGAAATCCATGTGATCAAGGGTAAATAAACGGATAAATCCGCCCTTGACACATGGATCTTTTTATGTGACACACGGAAGGAGTCAATCATACTGGTTTCACTTCGTTACGCTCTACGCTTCACTCACACCCTAAAGGGTGCACGTATGGTTTCCTTGTTGAATCATAACGGCTGCACAGACAGTTATCCCAGACATCCGTTTTTTGATCTTGTTTTCCTTCCTCTCTTCCCTGTATTGATTCCGATATATTGCCTACTGCTTTGCTTAAGCCGGGTATATCAGGAACAGTTAAAGAATAAAGGGTCGAAAAATAATTTTAAAATGCAAAAATTTTTTTTCTAAAATCTAAGATTTTACCCTTGATTCTTTTCCTGATCCTGATAGTAAAACACCCGAGCAAAGCAGACACAGGCAACATACCAGAATCAAAACATACAGGAAAGGAGATGAAGCAGGAAAACAATATCAAAAAACTACATACGGAGCGAAAGCACCACAAACAAAACCCAGAATCGTTTTAAAGGCACAGGAGCCGGAAAGGAATCAAAATGAAAAAAACATTAGCAGAAGCAGAAACAATTTTAAATCAGAATCAGTTTTATCTGTACCATCAGTTTCAGGGATACGAACAGCCGCTTGATAAGAGTCAGTACGAAATACAGAACTCCAACGGGAATGTAATCATTGACCATTTATCAGAAGAACAAGTAATAAGCATAAGCAAAATGCTGCCCAAGAAAGATACAAGAATGAGTGATACAGAAAAATTAATAGTAGAATACACAGAATTATACAATGACATTATGTCGACTCCGGATGATAGAAAAGAAGATGAAGCACTGATTGTAAAATTAAAGGATTTATCTATCACGCTTACAATGCGATATCTATTCGAAAATGGTTACACAATGAAGAAAGACAAAAACGGAATTCTTTGTTTACTTGAAAAAGAGTAGGGGCACAGGCTCCTACTCACATGTATTACATTTTTGCTGCAGCATATTTGTATTACAATTCGCTCCTGGCTTTCAGATATCTAAGCCTATAATAGTCCAAAATCAGGTTCTCAAGCTTATCAGAAAAAGAGGATCCCGGAACATTTACAACAATATCATGAGTCAGATCACAAAACCGGATTGATTTTTGAATATAATGAGCTCCCGGAGTTTCAGTATATCCTTCACGTTTAATAGATTTCTTAGCATTAAAATAATATTTAAACCTCATCTACATCACCGCCTTTTTCCTGATTCAGTTGGATAAGACCACGGACAAGGATAAATACATCCAAAACGATCCAAACCACTAAAATACTAACACCTATAACATTCAAAATCATGTAATCACCGCCTTTCTTAAACAAGCCTACGAAAAAGAATTAATACACCGCAAACGATCCAAACTATAGCAATACCTTTACCTATAACATTCAAAATCACAAGATCACTGCTCATAAGTAACAGTAAAATGACGGCAAGAAAAAAAGAAAAAGAAGCACAAGAGAACAGCAATCAAAATTTGTAATTTAAAATTCTCATCAGTCATATTTTTTCACCTCCTCAAATTCAGCATTTCCTGTTTATATTCAATCTTTGACTCAAACGGTACTTCCTCATCCACGTAGTGGAAGCCATGCCGATACTCTTCAACAGTCATCTCCCGGATCCCTGCAGATGTGAACTGCATTACTTTATGGATCCGTCTTAAGAATGCCTTCCATATTTCCTCATATTCCCTCTGTATATCCCGGTACTGGTCATTCAGTGGTAAGTTACTGATGATATAGACCTTGGTAAAACAGGCAATCTTATTGTTATATCTACAGGGCAGATCTAAAGGATACCCGTCCAGATAATTAAGCATATCCTGTACCTTCAGGGATGAGCGGAACTCTTCAAAGATCACGATATCCTGACCTTTATAGTTATCAAAAGGATGTTTATAATCAGTAACCCGGCTCACGTTCTCATAACCGTATTTATCCATGACATACCGGGTTTTTCCTGCACCTGCTTCACCATACAGATATATAACTTCAAGATTACGAAAGGTGTTTTTAAATTCTTCCTGCTTTACTATGTACCGACAACGTGAGATCTTATCAAGATAAGTCAAACATTCCGGATTAGTCTCTAAGATCTGATAGTCACTCATGCCAGCCTTGATCATGTCATAAAGATCAATTAAATCATTGCGCTGTCCCTGACGTTCCAAGGGCATTGTACCGGATTCAAGGAAGGTATCAGGCAGGTTAGTCTCTTCCTTGGTAGAACCTTTATATTTACCTTCCTTCCTGATATAGTCCCTGTTTTCCTGAACAGTACCCCGGCAGTAATCTATATGTGCTGCCGGGAACTTACCTTTCACTACAGAGAACTTGATAGCGTTATCACCATAGATCAAAAGGTGTGTATGGTATGTACCTTCATTACCAATCTCATCACACAGGCACCAGTATTTCACAGCTTTAAATTTTGAAAGCACAAGGATCAGCTCATCATGACTGCTGTTATGTTCAGCCGGATTATTGATTGTAAGTAACCATTTCCGGCTTCTGGTCTTATCCTCCATATCTTTTTACCCCTCATATCATTCCTCATCATCAGAGACACCTCCAAAAAGAATATCGAAAGCCTTCTGCTGCATGGATTTTTCCTTTTCAGCCTGTGCGGTCATAACGTCCACCTGCTCCAGCGTATTGTACAGACTATAAAAATCATCATCTGCTATAAATTCCTTGATATATTTAGCTTTGATTTTCTTGCCCTCAAATTTAGATTCGTAGTCACCTTTGGGAAAGTAGTAACAGCGGAAAAGCCTGTCAAAATGTCCGATATTCTTACAGATCACTGTATAATTAGCAATATCCCTAATCTTTTTAGGGATACGCTCATAGATCTGGGAAGAGCAGATAAACTCTAATCCATACTTCCGGTTAAATGACAACATGGCAAGGATCGCAGGAGGAAAGTTCTTCCAGTCTGCAGAATCAAATGTTACATGGATCTCATCAATAGCGATCAGGCAGGGTATCTTTTTCTGATAACAGTCCTTTGCTATGGTAACCATCTGTGACCAGTGACTGATAAAGTAATCATTGTATTTATAGCTAAAGTTGGAAGCAATACAGAAAGGTTTTTTCTTTTCCATAAATTCTTTCCGGTACCGTTCCATATGTGCAACCATGCTCATTGTTTTCCCTTCACCGGGAAGAGCAACAAACTGAAAGATACCGAACTTTCTTCTTGTTTTGCCTTTCAGAAAGTCAATCAGGATCCACCGGGCAAAGGATAACCAGAGCGGTAATTTCAATCCTGCAAAATGCCGGAGGAATAAAATCCATTTCCAACGGGTCTTATAGATCAGTGACCTTTTATAATAGGCTTTCAACCGTCTGGTACGCTTTTTTCCTTTCAATGATCCGAGATATGCAGCCTTCCGATCAAGAAGGGAATCATTCATCCTGAATGGTTTCTTTGGTTGTCTTAAGGTTTTCAAAGATTTTTTTGAAATACTTTTCATGTAAATATACCCCCATTTTTTCAATCAGCAGATAAAACCGATACGAGAAGATCACCAGTATAAAAAACAGGAGATAAAACAGAACCTGTACCAGTAAAGAATAGTGGAAAATCCCGATCAGTAAACCGATCACCAGTGACAAAAACAGGGAAAAATATGTTATTCTATGTTTCATAAATGACCTCACTTTCTTAAAAACACAGGGAAAAACACAAAAACACAAGAAACACAAAAGTTAAATCTATAAAAAAATCCTTATACCCCTCATAAAATAAGGATTTCTTTATCAAAAAACACAAAACACAGAAGTTTCCTAAGGGTAATACTAAGCCTTAGGAAACTTCCGGCACCCTTGACACCATGAACCCGCTTTCATGCGTGCCGAGCGGTGCAGGGCGTCGGGGCGCTTCCGCAGCCACCGCCTGCCCTGGCACCAGGCTAACGCATACGCCCCTGGTGTAAAGGGAAAGCTACGCATACCGGAAGCTCTTTATGGAATGACATCAAAAATACGCTTAATCACCCAGTTAATTCCCCACAGGATCACCTCACCTGAGCGGATTGCTATCTGTGCGGCAAGCACAGCCACGATCAGGGGCATGGGGACAATGAAGTTGACAGCCTTAAGGAAGTCAATTCCAACGCTGATATATTTATCAAGATTGGCTATCACATCCGGAGCAAGCGTAACTTCCGGCATGACGAACATGACAAATTCAGCAATCATATCTATAAATGCGCAGAATATCGTAGTCATAAATACCCCCTTAATTCACTGTATAAACTACTTTAAATTGCTTCACTACCCAGAGGACAAAGCCAAAGGATATAGAAAAGGCTAAAAACGTCCGAACCCAAAGAAAATATTTTGCATAGTCCTGAAAATCAATCAACAGGATCTGCTCACCAACATAAGGAACAAGGATATCAGGAGTCTGCATAGTGATCTTAGGATAATCGTAGGAATCAGAAAAAGCACCTTTTAACTGGTCAATGTAACCGACAACGGGAAGGAATCCATCAAAGGCAGGAATATTTTGTATAACGTCCAACGCATGAGCTTTTACAGCAGCAGGATCTAATACAAAAAATTCTTTTAAAAAAGCAAGTATATCTTTAATAGCCTGCAAGATCTGCCGGAGCAAACCTATAATAGTATTCAGAAAGCCGGAATAATTGAGCATTTTATCCGTTTCCGGTGCCTGATCAGTACCCGGAGCTATTCCTGGATCAGAAGAAGGAACAGGATCAGGGGTAGTAGAAGAATCAGGGAAAATATCAGGATCCTTAATAACTTCATTTACAATCACTGTATAAGTAGGTGAATCAGGATAAGGTACAGGATCAGCAACAACTCCACCTGTCTGCTTGTTAGGATTTTCTTCTTCTAATTTCTGTTTAAGTGCATTAATTGCAGCTATAAGACTATTAAGAGTAACATCCTTATCAACAAGATTTTCCGCTGCGTCTGGATTGGCAGCAGCAAGATCAGAAGGAGATATAGCAGCAGTAGAAGCCCAACCATACTCATCATCAGTATCTATATAATTGTTTTTTCTTGATTTATTAATACAAGCAGAATCATCACCAGTTTTTAAATAGTTTTGTATATCAGAAATGCTTGTAAATACAGGTAAATTGCAGGAATAACCCTGACCTGCGTAAAAACCGGAATTATATTTTCCACTCGCATCTATAGAACCATCTTCTTTATATCTAGTATAAGTCATAGAATAAAATGGATACGAATAGACACTTTCTCCTACCAAATAACCATAATAAGCAGTTAAATAACCGCTAGACCCCATAGAAGCATATGCTTTATAAGGCATTCCACTGCTAGAATCTTTTAAAACCATGGATTGAGTAGCAAACGTTTCAATTTTAACTCCACTATCAAAATAATAATTCAATCTGACTGTAACAGTTTTTGTACCATCACCGTTATCAATACTAGGTTCTGATCCTAAATAAGCAATATCAGATTCAGAAGATGAATCTACATAACGATTTTTTAACGATGAAGTAATAGGATCCGACTTAGTGGATCCGCTAAAATCTGCAATTTTATCATTAAAGTATCTTTTGACTACCTCAGCATTTTCCTGAGAAGGAGTCACCTTCCGATTCAAATAATCATAAGCAGCTACCGAACCTAGACCTGCCAACTCCGTAGCTTCTGCCAATGATGGAATATTAAATTTTTTACCACTGCTGCTAGAAGGATCAGAAGAAGGATCAGGATTTTCACCACCACCAGTACCTTCTATAACAGTCCATTCTTCAGCGACCGCCCATTCCTTTAACGCACTTGTACCGTCAATGCCAATTTCATTTAAAACAGAAATATTATCATGTAGCCAATCATGAAAATCTTCAAGAGCAGATTGCATATCCATAGTAGTCCATTCTGATATCAAACCCACAGCAAGACCAGTTACAGCAAGAAGAGCAACAACTTCAATGATTGTTTCAAGAGAAACCGCTGCTACTGTAGCGAGAGCGGTAGCATTAACTTCTTCCATATGATCAGCAGAAAGATAAGATCCACCAACAGAAAGAGAAAGAACAATCACGCTCAAAAATATACACAATGTTTTCTTTAAAATTTTCATATCTACACTATCCTCAAAACAATAATTTTGTTATACTGAAAAACAAAAGGAGATCAACAACATGGAAATAGGATCATTTTTTATATTTATAGGCATAGCACTTTTTACTCTTGCCCTATTAATCACGATTTATAATTTGACAAATCCCAAAATACATGACCCGGAAGAGGTTATAAATACAGATGAATACCAAAAACAAAAAAGAGTAAAATTCCGGTTAATACATAGAGATAAAACAACAGACTATATAAACAGCGTCTGGGAAGAAGTAAACAAAAAATAAAAGCTCCCTCATCCGATCAGACAAGGGAGCTTGTCGGCAAGATCTCCCTGCCTTATGCCCAACCAAGGACACCGCTAACCTTACTCAGCGCATAATTTACACCACGAGAAAGGCAGATGATACCGATAATTGCAGGAATCGCTACAGTAAGTACCTGACTAACTGTAGACTTCATATCTGCAAAACCGTCTGTGACAAGTTTCAGAGTAGCCTCATCTAACATAGCAAAATTCTCCTTTCTTAGATTTACTCAACATATTTGAGCAGTGTATCCTTAATGATCTTTCCAAGTCCACCGACTATAAAAAGAACCAAAAGAACCAGTAGCAATACAAATAAATAAGATAGCAACTTGTTTGTGCTAAGAAGCGTCTTGTTAAATTCTTCCAGTGACTTCTGGGAAATGTTCTCCATGTCGACCTTTAACGAATCACCGAGATCAGAAACAAGAGTGTTACCTGAAACAGTTTCCTGATACAGGCTTTTTGTGTCTTCCTGTAATGTTTCTCCCTGCATTACTACAGTAGGAAGATGATCCGACAGAAGAGCACTGGAAGCAGTAAGGTCAGCGCTAATAGTATTCAGCAATTCCAATTGGTCATTCATTCCGATAAGAAGCAATTCCAATTCCTGCTGTAAGGAAAGGTGATCCGCTTCTAACGGATCAAGCCTATCCTCAATTGCAACAATAGAATCTTTTGTTTCGGAGATCTGATAACCAAGCTCTTCAAGACGCTTTTCAAGATTGTTGATACGTTCATCGTCAGAAGTAAATTCTTCTGTTGTATCCGTAGACGTTTCCTCTGCATGTGCCACAATAGGACAAATTAGCAGAAAACAGACGATACAGACAGCAACAATCAACACCGTTTCAATACGGGCAGAACTCTTGTTATTCATAGATCATCACCTGTTACCCCGGAAGGTTAAAAGCTTCCTCTCCCTTTGGCTTAAAAGGAATAAGATTAACCAGTACAGCTTTGTCCTGGAATCCTTTCTCATAAACGGGAGTAACATAATCACCAATATTTACATCAAACTGTTTATAAGAAAATTCAGTGGTTACAGCATAACCGTTACAATGAGAGCTTTCTTTCTCATAATCGGTATACTCTTTCATAAAGCTGTAAGTGTACCCAGTTTTTCCTTCATTCTTTCCGGTTGTCATAGTGGTTGCTTTGATTCCAACAAGTCTCATTTTCTTTTCCTCTTTTCTTTCTTTTAATCTTCTTTTTTTATAGTTTCAAAGCGTGGAAAATAAAAAAGCCTTTCTCATTTTCCGTAAGAAATGAGAAAAGCTAAACAATCAACGTATGAGGGGATTTCAATTTATCGACTATTTTTATACCTTCCTCATTTCTTGATTTTAATTTTACAGCCCACGTAAGGAACCGGAAAAACGAAAATATCTTTACCCTGCTGTTAAAAACAGGTATAATCAATAGAGATATACCATTTGGGAGGAAGAATCTTGCGAAGGCATTCGGTAATTTGGGTTTTCCTTTGCCTGATTGTCCTTACGGGATGCGGCAGTATAAAGGAAAACCGGCAGAATGACCAGGAAAATATACCTGAGGTTGACAGTATGGAACAGGAACCACAGCTTTCTTATGAGGTGCCGGTAAGCATGCCGGGGATCCTGGTTGACCGGCTCGGCTATCTGCCAGAGGAGAATAAAACTGTTATTTTTAAAGGAAAGGATCTGCCGCAGGAATTTTATGTGGTAGATCAGAAAACAGAACAGATTGTTTATCAGGGGTATCCGGAGATCCGAAAGGAAGAGGGAGAAGAAAAGGAGGCATACGGTGACTTTTCTGATTTTGCTGCTCCGGGCACCTATTACATAGAAGCACCGATCCTTGGGAAATCCTATTCTTTTTCCATATCGGATACGGTGTATGATTCCCTTTTTCAGGAGGCCTGTAAACAGTATTATTATAACCGGTGCGGTATGACCCTTGGCAGTGAGTATGCGGGGGATAAGGCACATAATGCCTGTCATACCGGTAAGAGTGTGCTCCGGGGAAAGGGTTCTGTAAGTATGGATGCTTCCGGCGGATGGCATCAGAATGAAAATGGTGAAAAAAATATTACCGGTGCTTCCAGGGCTATGGCTGTGCTGATGATGTCCTATGAGCTGTATCCACAGGAATATACCGATCAGGAGGGAATACCGGAAAGTGGCAATCAGATCCCGGATATTCTGGATGAGATCCGTTATGAAACAGGGTGGTTTCTTAAAATGCAGGATAAACAGACCGGCGCAGTATATGCGGGTGTTACAGCCTATGACAAGGGCAGTTATGTGGAACCGGCCTGTGCAAAGGCAGAATTTGCTTTTGCCATGACAATGGCAAAGTTCGGATATCTGTATCAGAATTATGACAAGGAATATGCCATGACCTGTCTGAAAGCAGCGGACCGGGCATTTAAGCATGCAGTTTTATGTGAGGAAGTAGATGACGGGGAAGAAAAAATCTGGCGGTTTGCAGCTGCGGCAGAGATTTACCGGGCGGCAGGGCAGGTATCCTATCAGAAATATCTGGTAGAATATCTTTCAGATGGAGATCTGACCCTGGCAGGGGATATGGTGCAGCTTTCAGGCTGTGTTACATATATATGTACGAAACAGGCGGTAAGTATGGTACTGTGTGAAAAGATCATGACGATGCTGATGGATCAGGCTGAAGAAATTTCTGAGGAAGTCAGGGGATCCCTGTATATGGCTTCGACAGAAGCAGAGGGTGACAGCAGCAGGATCCTGACGCAGGCAGCATATCTGACAGTGGTCAATCACGTGATTTCCAATTACGAGTATAAGCTGATGATAGAAAACCAGCTCCATTATCTCCTAGGCAGAAATGAGAGGGGGATTGATTATATCAGCGATGACACAGAGGAAGCTCCCTGTGTGATCAATCAGTTCAAAGAAGACAGTATGCTGGTATTTATGCTGGCTGGTATTGTTTCCGGGAACTGAAGATGTGACAGAAAAGAGAGGATAAAATATGATACGTTTGATTTTGGTTGCAATATTTCTGGTACTTTTTCTGGTGCTTGGCATACCGCTGCTGCTGATCGAGTGGGTGATCGGTAAATTCAATCAGAGGGCGAAGGATATCAGCTCGCTGCGCATCGTGCAGTGGGCATTTAAGGTGATCCTGTTTCTTGCTGGTACCAAGGTTGTTATAAAAGGTGAGGAAAATGTACCAAAGAATGAACCGGTTCTGTATGTGGGAAACCACAGGAGCTATTTTGATATTGTTATCACATATTCAAGAGTTCCAGATCTGACAGGATATATCGCCAAGAAGGAAATGCTGAGATGGCCGCTTCTGGTAAACTGGATGAAGAATCTGCATTGTCTGTTCCTGGACAGACAGGATATGAAGCAGGGACTGAAGACCATATTGACTGCCATTGACAAGGTGAAAGCAGGTATATCCATCTGTATTTTCCCGGAGGGAACCAGAAACCGGGTAAATGATACCTTTATGGAATTCCATGAGGGAAGCTTCAAGGTGGCAAGCAAAAGTGGCTGCGCAGTAATTCCGATGGCGATCTATAATTCCGCAGCTATCTTTGAAGATCATATTCCGTGGATTAAGAAAGCCACAGTGATCGTAGAGTATGGCAAGCCTTTCTATATTAAGGATCTGCCGAAGGAAACCCAGAAAAGGGTTGGTGCATACAGCAGAGATCTGATCATGGAAAATTATTTCCGTCTGAAGGAAGAAGCAAAGGAGAACGGATATGGATAAGATAGCAGTATTGATTCCCTGTTATAATGAGGAAAAGACGATTGCAAAGGTGGTAGCAGATGCAAAGGCAGCACTGCCAGAGGCGGTGATCTATGTATACGATAATAATTCCACAGACAGAACGGTAGAGCTGGCAAGGGAAGCAGGGGCTGTGATCCGGCATGAATATATGCAGGGAAAAGGCAATGTCATCCGCAGGATGTTCCGGGAAGTGGAAGCCCGCTGCTATATCATGGTGGACGGGGATGATACCTACCCAATGGAGTTTGCGCCGGAAATGGTAGACAAGGTACTGCATCACAATGCAGATATGGTAGTCGGAGACAGGCTTTCTTCCACTTATTTTTCGGAAAACAAGCGTCCCTTCCACAATATGGGAAATTCCCTGGTACGTGCCAGTATCAATCGGCTGTTTCAGTGTGATATCAAGGATATTATGACCGGATTCCGCGCATTCAGTTATGGCTTTGTCAAGACTTTCCCGATCCTGTCAAAGGGCTTTGAAATCGAAACAGAAATGACGATTCATGCCGTATATAATCAGCTGCAGATCGACAATGTGATCGTGGATTACAGGGACAGGCCGGAGGGCAGTGTATCCAAGCTGAATACCTATGCTGATGGATTTAGGGTTCTTGGGACCATTTTCAGGCTGTACCGGGATTATAAGCCCTTTGGCTTTTTCAGTCTGTTTGCACTTCTGTTGGCAGTAGTTTCGGTGTTGTTTTTTATACCGGTACTGGCAGAATATTTTGCTACAGGACTGGTACTGAAGTTCCCGACACTGATCGTGTGTGGATTTGTCATGCTGGCTGCCATCCAGTCCTTCTTTGCAGGACTGATGTTATCCAACAGTGCGCAGAAGAACCGGAGAGACTTTGAATATCGTTATACTCTCGTCTGCGAAAAAGAACTGAGACAGAGAGAGGAGAAGTAAAGAGTGAAAAAAATAGCAGAAAAATGGTATCTTGTTCTGATTATCGGCTTTCTTGTCTTTGCAGCCCTTGTGTTCGGGATTTTCGGAAAGGGAAGTATTATTTCCGTGCATGACAACCTGGATCTGTTCGTGGCACAGTTCCAGATGCTGAAGAATACAGGAGCCTTTTGGAAGCATGGCGTAGAAGTGCCGTTTCTTGGAGGGATCAGCCGGGATGTACTGCCTTCCGAGTTTTCACTTTATTCCCTGTTGTATATGATCCTGCCATCTTACTATGCGTATGTGGCAGGATATCTGCTAAAGATCGTGATCGGTACCTTTTCCATGGTGCTCCTTGCCAGAGACCTGTTTAAGGATCAGTATGGAGAAAGTAAGCCGGTGATCTTTCTTGCCGGGTTTGCTTATGGGATCCTGAATGTTTTTCCGGCCTTTGGTATACCCTTCGCATCTGTTCCTCTGGTGGTTTATCTCCTGCGGAAAATATACAGAAGTCCGTCGGCAGGGTGGTATCTGCTGTTATTTCTTTATCCACTGTTATCCTATTTTTCTTATTTTGGTCTGTTTATCCTGGGATATCTGGCGATAGCCTTTGTTATTCTGTGGATCAGGGACCGAAAATTTCCGCTTCGGATGATCCTTTCCCTTATCGTACTTTCAGCGGGCTACATCCTGTTTGAGTACCGGCTGTTTGGGACCATGCTGTTTGGAAATGAGGAAACGATCCGGTCTACCATGGAGGCGGGAAGCTTTACAGGCGGAGAAATTGTGAAAACCATGGTCGATGGATTCAGACAGGGAATGTTCCATGCAGAAAGCATACATACATATCTGGTGATGCCGGTCTGTCTTCTGTATTTCCTGTTTCTCAATGTGTCTTATATCCGGAAAGGAAATACGAAAGGGATCTTCCATGACGGTTACAATCTGCTGATGGTGCTTCTGGTGTTTAACAGCGTGGTATATGGCATTTACTATCTGGAGCCTTTCCGCAGCCTGATCGAAAAGATAGTGCCACCGCTGAAAGGCTGGCAGTTCAACAGGACGATCTTCTTTAACCCCTTTGTCTGGTATCTTGCATTTCTTGTTGTTCTTGTAAGATTGTATCAGGAAAAGAAAAAATGGCTGTGTATTCTGACGGATCTGCTGGCAGTGGCAGCAGTACTGCTGATTGTATTTTCGGGAACGAGATATAATGATCTTTATCATACCTGTGTAGCGAAGGCGTATGAGATCCTGAAAGGAAAGGAATCCAATGACTTAAGCTACGGGGAATTTTATTCGGAAGAGCTCTTTGCGAAAGCGAAGGAGGACATTGGTTATAATGGGGAGTGGTCGGCGGCTTATGGCTTCCACCCGGCGATTCTTGAATATAACGGAATTTCCACCCTGGATGGCTACCTTGGTTTTTATTCCCAGGACTATAAGGACAGGTTCCGGAAGGTGATCGCACCGGCTCTGTCGCAGAATGCGGCATCTGCGGAGTATTTCGACACATGGGGAGCCAGAGCATATCTGTATTCCCCAACGGAAAACTCTCTTGTGATGGCGGTCAGGGATTATCACGTGGAGGATGAGAGTCTTGCCATTGATGTGGATGCCTTTAAGGCACTTTCTGGAAGATATCTGTTCAGCCGGATCTGCATTTCCAATGCGGAGGAGGAAGGGTTTACGCTGATCGGAACCTATACGGATGAGTCATCTCCGTATACACTGTATGTTTACCGGACAGCGACTCTCTATCAAAGCAATAACTGGTCGGAGCTTCCTTTTGCAGAAAGGGATCTGACTTATGACAAAGATGTCATATATGAGACAGCGGATCAGCTTGAAGCACTGGCAAAAGAGGCGGTCAGACAGGAAGAGAATCAGGAAACAGTAGTTCTTCAGGAAGAAAAAGCCCTTTCCCTGTATGAAAGTCTTCTGGATGGCTGTATCAGGGTGAGAACCTGTAATTCTCTGTCGCAGATCCATTATGACATGGATGTGCGGGATGAAGAGAATGCCAGCCTGCAGGAACAGCAGTATGAGGATGCTGTGGATATTACGGACAGGGTTTATGCAGCTATGGCACAGATATGTAATTCTCCTTACAAAGAAACTTTTTCTGAGGTATTTACTGAAAGTGAAATAAGCTCCCTTCAGGATTACGAAGAAATGACAGAGCAGGAAAAGGATTTGATCCTGAAGGAAAACAGCCTGCAGCAGGAATATAATGAAGCGCTTCTGGATGATTATGATGCAGAGTATGAGGGAAAAACCTGGAGCTTTGCCATGCTGGAAACGGAGGGAGACAGCCTGACAGCAGAGAAATATCAGGCGGTTCAGAGAGCACTGTATGAGGAGAAAAACAGTGTGATCGGGGAAATTTACTGTGAACTGGTATCTGTCAGGGATCAGCTTGCCAGAGAGTATGAATATGATAACTATGCTGAGTATGCTTATGAGGGTTTGTATCTGCGGGACTATGACACAGCAGACGCTAAAGCCCTGTTCAAACAGGTAAAAAGAGAAGTCATGCCATGGCTGATCGAAATAGAATCTCTTTACTATGAAATGGATGATTCCGCACTGGAGGAGCTGAATGGCAGTCCGGCAGCGGAGAGGCTTTCGGCTGTGCAGAAATACATTTGGGAGCTGGATCCGGAGATGGAAGAAGCCTTTGATCATATGCTGACATATGATCTTTATGATATGGATGCGGGAGAAAACAAGGCACAGACTGGATATACCATAGAACTTCCCTGGTACGGAGATGCTTTTATTTTCGATGCACCATATGGGACCTGGCAGGATTATGTGACAACCATTCATGAATTTGGGCACTACAACTACGCAGTCCATAAAAAGAGTAATCCATTGTTTGTCGTGAATAATATGGATCTTTGTGAGATTCATTCCCAGGGACTGGAAATGCTCTTTTATGATTACGATCAGGATATGATCCCGGGAGAAGCTGGAGACATGTTCCGGCTGCAGGATGTGGTGCAGCTTGCAGAGCAGACAGCCAGTGCCTGTATGCTTGCTGAATTCGAGATCTGTGTGTATGAAAACCCGGATATGACAAGAGAAGAGATGAACAAACTGTACTGTAATCTGGCCAGAGAGTATGGAAAGGCTGTAAATGATCCGGATATTCAGGAGCTTTATTCCTGGGTGGATATTCCCCATCTTTTTATGCAGCCCTGCTACTACCTTGGTTATGGTACATCGGCTTTCACAAGTCTTGATCTCTTTGCTCTGGCAGGAGAGGACAGGGAAGCAGCGGTTGATAAATATCTGGAGCTGACTGCTGTTTCTGCTGAAACACCTTACTGTGAAGCTGTGCAGAAGGTGGGACTACGGGATATCTTTGAAAAGGGAGTTCCCGGAGAAATCCTTAAGGAAGTAAATAACAGACTTAAGAAGGATTACGAACAGTAAAACTGAACAGAACAAAAAGAAGGTGTACCGGAGAACTGCTCCGGTACACCTTTTACTTTTGGTTGGATCATTGGATCAGGAAGATCAGATCCTTTCGCCCCTTCTGTATTTGCCGACAACCTTCTGGATACGTTCATTAGGATCAAGAAGATCACTGATAGATGCATCGTGGTTCAGGGTGTCGATCAGGTAAGCGATGTATTTACTCATATCACAGTTGATATACCATTCTCTGGAGAGAAGCTCCGGTGTCTGGTAGATCAGGTTGGTGGTCAGGACTTTGTCAATGATACCGCTCTGATATGCCTTATCAAAGCGCTCCAGGCCATTTGTAAACAGACCGAAGGTAGTGCAGATAAACACTTTTCTTGCACGGCGCTCTTTCAGGGCAGTAGCAACCTCGATCACGCTTTCTCCAGATGAGATCATATCATCAATAATGATCATATCCTTGCCTTCTACAGATGAACCAAGAAATTCATGGGCAACGATGGGATTTCTGCCATCAACGATTCTTGTATAATCACGGCGCTTGTAGAACATACCCATATCAAGACCGAGTACGTTGGCCATGTAAATAGCACGTCCCATACCACCTTCATCTGGGCTGATGACCATCATGTGGTCGGAGTCAAGCTGCAGATCATCCACGTTGCGGAGCAGACCCTTGATAAACTGATAGGTAGGCTGTACTGTTTCGAAGCCATGCAGAGGAATCGCATTCTGCACACGTGGATCATGTGCATCAAAGGTGATAATATTATCAACACCCATATGAACCAGCTCCTGCAGTGCCAGTGCACAGTCAAGGGATTCACGGGCTGTTCTCTTGTGCTGGCGGCTTTCGTAGAGGAAAGGCATGATCACAGTGATCCGTCTTGCCTTACCACCCACAGCGGCAATGATACGCTTCAGGTCCTGATAGTGGTCATCCGGGGACATGTGGTTTTCACGTCCACAAAGAGAATAGGTCAGGCTGTAATTGGCAACATCAACGAGAATATAAAGATCTGTACCACGGACAGATTCCAGGATCATACCCTTTGCTTCACCGGAACCAAAACGCGGTACCTTGGCCTTCAGAATGTAGGAATCGCGCTGATAACCTGAAAAGGCAAGGCTGTTTTTATGCTCGCTTTCACGGACAGTCCTCCATTCTACCAGATAATCATCTACCTTCTGACCGAGGGATTTGCAGCCCTCCAGGGGAATAATACCCAGAGATCCTACAGGTATGGTCTCAAGATTTCTTGTTTCTTCGCGTTGTGACATGGGAGTCCTCACTTTCTGTTCTGAAGTCTTTTTTTATACATCCGGATATCAGGTCCGGTTATCTTACAGATTTCGTAGTTACTGGTGATTCTGGAAAAGATCCTGTCAGAATATCGGTTCCGGAAATCCTCCAGTGAAAGATTAGTGGATATAATAGTAGCTTTTTTACGCAGGTGTCTGTCATTGATCAGTGAAAAAAGCTCAGAGGCAATCAGGTTGTTGGTAAATTCTGTGCCAAGATCATCAATGATCAGCAGATCACTTTCGAACAGATCTCCATAGGAACTTCGGAGATCATCACTGCTTCTATAGTCAAATTTATATTTGGACAGAGTATCGAAAAGTCCGGTGGCACTGAAGTAGATCACAGAATGACCACTTTCAATCAGCTCTTTGGCAATACAGCCTGAGAGAAAGGATTTGCCCGTACCAACTGTACCATAAAAAAAGAGATTGTGGTAGTCTGAATTAAAATTATTGATAAAGTTTCTGCAGGTGAGGACAGTATTTTTGAATCTTGTCAGATCCTCTCCCTGATAGTATTCATAGGACAGGGTAGAAAAATTCTCATTCTCCAGCATTTTGCGGATCCCGGACTGTTCGTACAGGAGATCGATCTGAGCCTGCAGAAAACAATGACATTTCCTGCCATCGATATATCCGGTATCCTTACAGGCAGGACATTCATAGACCGGAGCAAGGTAATCAGCGGGAAGACCGGCATCTGTAAGGAGTGCATCCTGTTTCCTGCGCAGCCTTGCAAGCTCCGTTTTCAGATCCTCCATGGCATCTTTGTTCCCGAGAAGAAGCTGTTTTCCCTGTCTGACAGAAACAGAGGCAATCTCATTTCTGACTTCCTGGTAGCCGGGGATGTGTTTCATGACGTAAGCTGTCCGCTCTTCGAGAAGATGGCGGCTGTTCGTCTGCCTGGCTTCATAGAGCTTCATAATGGTTTCATACTGGGAATTGGTAAGTGCCACGGGTACGCTCCTTTTAGTTACTTAAGATCTCTTTTTCCAGAGTATCAAAGTCATAATCAGTGTGCATGAACTGGTTGAACTGTCCGTTCCTTAGAGCGGTTTTGGCTGCCGGCTTCCGGGAATGGGCTTCATCCATGGTACGGATATCTGCCTTGTGCTTTACGTGGTTTTCATGCCAGCTTTTCAAAATACTGTCAGCATATTCGAAGCGGTGCCTGTCAGTAGCAAGGACGGTTCTTTCACAGGCTTCCATGATGATATCGGAAGTAAAACCATACTCCCTGACCCATTTCATGGCATAATCAGCTTCTGCCTTGGTCGGGACAGAGGATTTGCCAAGAGCCTTCATGATATCATATACGGTCTTGTCGTATTTGGCAGCATATCTGGCGGCCTGTGCAGGAGTAGAAATACCCTCCTGTGCCCAGCTGATGGCCACCTTTTCTATGTAACGGAAATCCCTCTTGCCCTTTTCCACACAGTACTGGATCAGATAGTCGATCAGATCAACAGAGAAATGCAGTCTGTCTGAAAAGAAAAGAATGGTTTTCATTTCGGAGGCAGTCAGTGGTCTGCCGATATACTGTTCGGCAACAAAGATGATCTGGGAGGTTTCCTCGTTATTCTTAAATTCCTTCAGCTCATCCAGAGAGTAGGATGGCTTTGCAAAAGGATCAGCCGTTTCGGCAGCTGTCCTGACAGCGGGTTCTTCTGTGATGCTTCTGTCTGTTATGTCCTTCTTCGAGACAGTAACAGGCATGCTGACGATTTTGGTCAGGGGAAGAACATCATTTTCGCTGCGGCTGGTTACATCCAGCAGACGGATGCCGCACAGGGTTCTGTCCTCGTTATATTCCAGTGCGAGAAGATTATTCTTTTCCCAGTACTTCAGTGCCCGCATCACATCCTTTTCAGTGTGATTAAACTTGTCCGCAATATCGGACACACTGGTAGCCTTATGCGCACTCATCATACGCAGAAGATATAAATAGATCTTAATCTGCGCATCATTGGCATCCTTCATATATTCATCAATAAATAAATTGGACACAATGGTGGTATCGGCATAGTTGTCCTGGTAAATAGTAAAACGACTCACGTTGATCCCTGCTCTCTGCTGTTTACATTTTCATTTCAAAGCAAAATGATTATAGCATATGAAAAAAGAAATGCAAACCTCAATTTTTCCGGAAAACCCAGTATTTACAAGGGTTTCTGGACTTTGTGGACAATGTGGATAATGTGGATAGTTTACCGGAGGAGAAGAAAAACTATTGTAAAAAACAGGTAAAATCTGCTTCCACCATAAAAATAAATATCCACATACAAAAGAGGCCTTTGCAGCTTCCTGAATGTGGATATCGTGGATAAAAAATTATTTCAGAAGATTTTCTCCGATTTTAACAACATCTCCGGCTCCCATAGTTATCAACAGGTCACCCGGCTTACATTTTTCCAGAATAAATTTTTCGATAGAAGAAAAATCTGGGAAATAATAACAGGTTTTGCCAAGAGCCTCAAGCTCTTTCTGAAGTGTTTCAGAACTGATCCCGAGATTATCAGTTTCCCTGGCCGGATAAATATCCGCAAGGATCACATAATCGGCATGGGATAGAGCCTTTGCAAAATCCTTCATAAATGTTTTGGTACGCGAAAATGTATGTGGCTGGAATACACAGTACAGATCCTTATGGGGATAATTTGCAGCAGCTTTCAAAGTCGCAGTAATTTCTGTGGGATGATGTGCATAATCATCTATTATAGTAATACCATTGATACGGCCCTTATACTCAAACCGTCTGTCAGTACCATGAAAATCGGACAGGGACTCTGCAGTAACAGATGGATCCACAGAAAGGAGGTCTGCAAGTGCAATTGCTGCAAGAGCATTCAGAATATTGTGTTCTCCGGGGACAGACAGGGTAAAATGTCCGTCAGGAGCTCCTTCCCTCAGTAAAGTAAAGGAGGCACAGCCCTTTTCGTCATAAGTGATATCGGTGGCACTGTAGGTAAAGGAAGGATCCATACCAAAGGTGATAATGGGACAGGCCACATCCGCTGTGATCTCGGAAAGATCAGAAATACTGCCATTTATGATCAGTGCACCGTCCGAAGGAAGGAGCAGGGCAAAACGGTGGAATGAAGAACGGATATCGGCAAGATCCTTAAAGAAATCCAGATGGTCTGCTTCGATGTTAAGGATCAGACCGATCTTTGGATAAAAACTCAGGAAGCTGTTGGTATATTCACAGGCCTCTGTTACAAAGTACTCAGAATGACCGATCCTGATATTGCCGCCGATAGTCTTCAGGATGCCGCCGATGGAAAGGGTTGGATCGAGCTCTGCATGGAGCAGGATCTCAGAAATCATGGAAGTGGTTGTGGTTTTGCCGTGGGTGCCGCTGACGGCAATAGGGAGCTTGTAATTCTTCATCATCTGACCAAGGAGCTCTGCTCTTGTGAGAAGAGGAAGAGAAAGCGCTGCAGCTGCCTGCATTTCTGGATTATCTGGATGGATGGCGCTGGTATAAACAACAAGATCCAAGTCACCTGACAGATTTTCGCGCCGCTGGCCATAGTAGATATGGGCACCTCTTTTTTCGAGAAGCTCAGTCAGAGGAGAGGGGCGCATGTCAGAGCCGGATACGGTAAAGCCTTCATCTAACAGGATCTCTGCAAGACCGCTCATGCTGATGCCGCCGATTCCGATAAAATATATATGAATGGGGTGGTGAAAATCGATCTGATACATGGAAATAACCTCCAAAGATAATTATACTGATATTATAAACATCCTATACAAAAAAACCAATAGCATTTTGAACAAAATGTATGGTCTGCTTCTTTTGCATAACACAAAATGTTGTAAACACGATTCGAAGGTGTAAATTCAAATAGTAGAGAATTGTAAGATATTTACATAAAAGCATGTAAAATGAGCAAAATTTT
>ERZ1026850.368-NODE-368-length-29031-cov-10.521742_pt1 | contig 29031 bp, 30 predicted proteins | sample MGYA00380155_ERZ1026850 | MGnify/ENA primary metagenome ERZ1026850 (study PRJEB33269, sample SAMEA4719791) | human gut metagenome | biome: human-associated habitat; feature: organic feature; material: feces | place: Cameroon | collected 2013-10 ... | reverse complement strand
ATATAAATACCGTCCTTTAAATCTTTTTTTAAAAAAAATGATTTTTAGGAAAATTTTTGTTGACTTTTTTGTACGCTTATACTATACTTATGGTGTGATCTAATCAAGAACTTTGGATTGCAATCTGATTTGGGAGGTAATAATTTAAGAATTAACACACTAAAGACTGCAGAACGAGAACAATCTGCGAAACAAAACAAACAAAACAAAAACAAAATTCAAGGAGGAGTTTTATAATGAAACTTGCAAAGAAAACATTATCAGTTGCTCTTGCTGCTGTTATGGCTGCTTCTTCACTTGCTGGTACAGTTTCAGCTTTCGCTGCTGACAGCGTATTGCCTTCAGTACCATCATACAAGGCAATCACAGTAGGATCAACTAAGGTTACACCTGATGTTAAAATTGACACAAAGTATGCTACTAAAGATGCAAAAGATTTGGATAAGCAAATCGATGCTACTACATACAACAACTACTACTCATTCACACCTGCTAAGACAGGCAAGTACACAGTTGCTGTTGAATCAACACCTTTGTATCATGGTTACAACAAGGTAACATACGATAAGACTATCGCTGCTTATCCAAACTTCAAGGGCATGAATGCAGAACAGCAGGCTCAAATCAAGAAGAGCGCTTTGGAAAAGGCTTATGTATGGGCAAACAGCTATGCTGGTCTTTATGCTGACGATGCATTCACAACAGAAATCACAAAAGATAACTACACCACATATCTTCAGGATAAGGTTGTTCTTAACAACATTAGCGGTGAAGATGCATTCCTTAACGGTGTAGGCACAGCTGTAACAAGTGCTACAACTTCAACTACAGAATATGTAACTTCTTATAAGTATGATGCTAATAAGAAGGACATAGTAGCTGACAAGAAGGACTTCAAGGCTTCAGCTCCTGCAAAGTACACAACTGTTGATACTTACCTCACAAAGGGCAAGACATACAAGTTTGTTGCAACTGTTGCTGACAAGGCTACACTCATCACTTCTAAGGAAGTAAAGAACGCTAAGGGCGAAGTTGAATCAGTTCAGGCTGTTAAGACAGGTGCTCCTGCTTCTGCAACAATCACAATCGCTAGCGCTGAAGGCGTTACATATGACAAGACATTCGTAATGGCTTCTAAGAAGCAAAAGGTAGAAGTTCCTTACAACTATGTTGGCGGCGTAATCGATCCAAAGACCGGTAAGTACTATGTAGAAAAAGACGTTTATGAAGCAAAGGTTGCTGCAACAAACGAAAGCGTTGCTACATCTATCAAAGTAGACGACACATACAACGGTGCAAAGGTAACTGCATTTGTAAACAACTCAAAGGCTCTTCAGTCACTTACACTTGGTAAGAATGTTGCTTCAGTATTCGGTTGCGATGCAACTGGTGCTCCAAACCTCAAAAAGGTTGTTATCAACAATCCTGACTTCGAAGTAAAAGCTGATATGTTCTCAGTTAAGGATACTGTAATTACAGCTCCTGCAAACTCTGTTGCTTACAAGACAGCTCTCTATGCTGGCTACAAAGTAAACGTAACTTGCGCTCACAAGTGGGTTGTAACAAAGGCTGCTACAATCTTCGCTACAGGCACAAAGAAGTGCTCAGAATGTGACGTTACTGCAACTGTTCCTAAGGTAAGATTTGCTCCAACAGCAAAGGCTTCAAAGAAGAAGATCGTTGTTAAGGGTAACGCTGGTAAGGTTGCTAAGCTTGCTGTATGGGTTTACGATTCAAAGGGTAACCTCGTAAAGAAGCAGGTTAAGAAGAACGTTACAAAGAACACAGTTAAGGTTGCTAAGGCTGGTAAGTACACTGTAAAGGTTAAGGCTTACGGTCCAAACGGCGCTAAGACAGCTTCTGTAAAGAAGACAGTAAAGGTAAAGTAAGTTTTTAGTGTAATTTAAAATTAAATTATTATAGTTCTCAAAGTGGCCCGGTGCTCTGTTAAAGAGCACCGGGTTTTACTCTGTCTAAACGAACGTGCCTCCCCTTGAAGCATCTAACCATTAGGGGAGTCTGAAAGTACGTAATACTTCTAACTACAAAAGAAAAACTATTCTTTCGCACAATAAAAGACGGTGGGTTGTCGTTCAACCTCACCGTCTGTATAATTTTTTATTCAATTTCTCTCTTTTTTGCAAGAGTTTCGCTGATTTCGTTTTTCAAATCTCCGACAACATTATATTTAATCATTGGAATAACAGAAAGCAGTGCAAGTATGCCAGGTAGAGCAGTGTATGCAAAGAATATAATGTTCTTTGTGCCAAGCTCAAATGTTCCGCTTGCAAGCCCGTCATAGTAGCCCGAAGCCTGAACAAATATAAGTCCTACAGCTGTGCCGAGAGCAAGGCAAACCTTGATTGTCAATGTCAAAATTGAGTAGCAAGTGCCCTCCATTCGTTTGCCTGTTTTGTATTCGTAGTAGTCCACGCAGTCCGCTGTCATAATCATTGGCATAAGCGTTACCGCACCAAACTGCAAACCGATAAGGAATAAACTTGCATAAAACAAAACTGTAAGCACCATATTACTCGGTGACTTGAACCATAAATAACCGATTACAAATGAGAAAACCGAAGCGACAAAACCGTAAACCGAAAGCAAAATATATGCGTTTCGCTCGTTAAATTTCTTTATCAACAGCGGACAAATCGCCATACTAATCATCGAACCGACCGCCGTAACAATTCCCAAAACCGCAACAAGATTTTGGCTTCCGAGAATAACTGTTGCAGCCTGAACCTGAATTCCCATTGCCATTTGTCTGCCGAATCCCAAGAAGTACGACACAATCACAAGCATAAACGGCTTGTTGTCTTTGAGAGCAAAAATCATATCTTTTGCGGTCGTTTTTTCGCTCGATTCAACAGTAACTCGTTCTTTGTTCAGCAACGGAATAAGTGCAAATAATATGCATCCCAAAATCGCCGTGAGAATTGCCGTGCCGAGATATTCGCTTGCAATCATTGGCGTGTCGGTTTCGCCCGATTTGACAAAAACTTTTGAACCGCCCGGAATGATTAAGCAAACAATCGGAACAATAACAACGCAGGCGCTGAAGCCGATTTGCTTGAATGTGTTAGAAATCGAAACAACATTTGTCCTCTCCGTTGGATTCGGTGTCAATGCGGCGGCAATTCCCTGTGACGGAACATCGCCCATCGTCATTGCAATGCTCCAAATCAGATATGTACCAAATATCCAAATGTAGGTTGCGACCTTGTTTTCCTTGAATGGCACATCAACAAAAACAACAGCCGTGAACACAAGAAGCGGAACGATTGAATAAACAATCATACTTTTGAACTTGCCCATTTTACTCTTTGAGCGGTCAACCAAATTGCCCACAACAGGGTCGGCAACGGCAGAAACCATTTTTGCAATCAAAATCAAAATCGCAACGACCGAAACATTTGCACCCAAAATTGAGCCGTCAAATTCCGCTTGGTAGCTGTTCAGCAACCCGACAATTGCCTGAAAACCGAACAATCCCAGCGAATAGCCTGCAATTTCCTTGAAGTTCAGATATTTCTGCTTTGAAATATCTTTTGTTTCTACACTCATAGAAAAAACACCTCACAATATAAAATTTTCAAAGATAAAACGCCAAGACAGAAACGGTTAATTCTGCCTTGGCGTCATTGCCAAAATTTAATTAATCAGAAAATACTTCCTTGAAAATGTCAACATTTGCCATTCTCATAATTGAGCTGAAGAGCTTTGAGCCGTAAACAGGCATAAGGCGGTTGAAAACGCTCATTGCGTGTGCATCAAAACCGTGAACCTGCATAGGTGTCTTGTGCTCAATGCCGAACATAATCATTTTAACCATCTTGTCGCAGTCGGTTGAAATCATATCCATAACCTTTGCGCCGTTGCTCATATCAGCATCGCCCTGACCGGAGAAAATGTCTGTCTTTGTGAAGCCCGGGCAAACAAGACCAACAAACATCTTGCCTTGGAACTCAACACGAAGTGCTTCTGTGAAGCCCTTAAGTGCAGCCTTTGATGCAGAATACATTGATGTGCCTGCAAGTGTCATAAGAGCAGCAGATGAGTCAATGTTGATGATAGCCGGTGTGCTTGACTGAAGAAGCATTGGCAACATTGTCTTAACTGAATATACGCAAGAGTAGAAGTTGATGTTCATTGCTCTTTCGATTTCTTCATAAGAATATCTGTCAAATCTCTTGAACTTTGGAAGAATACCTGCGTTGTTGATGAGAACATCAACCTTAACGCCCTTTTCCTGAAGCTCCTCTGCAAATTTTTCCCAATTCTCTTTTGAACTTACATCAAAAAGCTCATAAGAAAACTTCTTTGCATAAGTTTCGCCAAGCTCATCAACGAACTTAAGCATTTTCTTTTCGTTTCTTGCCACACCGATAACAGTACAGCCGTGTTTTTTAATAAGAGTTGCGGCAATGCCTGCACCCATACCGCCTGAAGCGCCGGTAACAACAACAGTCTTGCCTTGAAGCCAACATGTGCTCATATTTGTTCCCTCCGTTAATATATTATCATACTCAATAATAATACACCATTTTTTGCTAAAAGTCAATTATATTATAAGATAGATTGTTGAGAAAGTTTCTGAATTTCGTTTTCTTGCGAACTTTGCTGTACGATGGTACCGCTTGTTCGGAAAAACGAAAAACGCCAAAAATGCCGTAGGTTTGATACCTACGGCATTTTTAAAACCCCACTGTCAACACTTCGTGTTGCCACCTTCGCTTATATTTAAGTGGAGGCAATATTATGTTAATTGTATTTGGCGTGATTCAGGGGCTTTATCGGCAGTCTGACATTATAAGTACAATTTTCTGTCCATCAACTTGAAATATAATGTATTATAATGTATAATCATATCGTAGGGGGACTGTGTTCGCCTACCGCACATATTTTTGTTATTAACCAAACGAAAGTGAGATATATTATGAATTTTAACGAACTGCCAAACGGCATGGTTGAGGGCTTTGTGCTCCTCAAAAAATGCGAAGAAAAAAAGACAAAATCAGGCTCAATTTATCTTGATGTCATTATCTGCGACAAAGACGGAGAAATGAGCGGAAAATGGTGGGATTATCAGCCAAACGGCATTTTTTCAGCAGATATGATTGTCAAAATCCGTGGCAATGTTGAGCAATACAACGGCAGAGATCAGTTCAGAATTTCGCAAATGCGCCCTGCCTCATCAAATGATAACTACAATCTTGCTGACCTTGTGCCGAGTGCCGAGGTTGGCGGTGCACAGCTTTTTGATATGCTCCACAAAAGGATTGAGGCTTTTGCAGACAAGGATTTGAAGGAAATCGTGCTTGCAATTATTGACGACAAAAAGGACAAACTCGTGACCTATCCTGCCGCACTTCGACTTCACCACGCAATCGTCGGCGGTCTTATGTACCACACAATGAGCATCGTGCGTATGGCAGAGGAAATCTGCAAAATTTATCCAAACATCAACAAGGATTTGCTTCTTTCGGGCGCAATTCTTCATGATGTTGCAAAAACTTGGGAACTTGAAACCGCACAATCGGGACTTGCAAGCGGATACAGCACCGAGGGTGAGCTTATCGGACACCTTGTTAAAGGCGCAATGTATGTTGAAGAAACCGCTAAAAAGCTCGGCATTTCAGGCGAAAAGGTGACCTTGCTTGAGCATATGATTTTGTCGCACCACGGCGTGCCTGAATACGGTGCTGCTGTTCGTCCAATGTTCCTTGAGGCGGAAATCTTGTCAACTCTCGACTCACTTGACGCAACGATTTACGAGATTAACAACGCTCTTGACGGCGTTGAAAAAGGCGGTTTTTCAGACAGACAGTGGGCGCTCGACAACAGAAAATTGTATAATCACCATCTCGGCGACCCAAGCCACAAGGTGAATTTCTGATTAAAGGAGAAAATTATGGGAATGACTAATGCAGTTGAGCAGGACAGCTGGACAGAAATCGCTGTTACTGTTGACACAAATGATATTGAGGTTGCCGGTGACATTGCCAATATGGTAGTGCCGTACGGCATTTACATTGAGGACTATTCCGCTCTTGAAGAGGAAACAATGGAGATTGCCCACATTGATTTGATTGAGGAATCATTGCTTGAAAAGGACAGAACAAAGGGCATAATCCATATTTATATCAATCCTGATGAAAATCCGCTTGAGTCCACATCGTTTATCAGCGAGCGACTTGACGCACTCGGAATTGAGCACGAAATCACAATTTCCGACTGCAAGGTGGAGGATTGGCAGAACAATTGGAAGCAGTATTTTCACCCTATGCCGATAGGTAAGAAGTTACTTATCCGCCCTGTTTGGGAAGAAAATTATGATGCGGGCGACCGCAAGGTGCTTGATATTGAACCGGGTCTTGCGTTTGGTTCGGGCTCTCACCCAACAACACAGCTCTGCCTCGAAACGCTCGAAAAATATGTTGACGAAAACAGCACCGTGCTCGACATCGGTTGCGGTTCGGGTATTCTTTCTATCGCAACACTTCTTCTTGGTGCAAAGTCGGCATTCGGCGTTGATATTGACGAACTCGCTGTTAAAACTGCCAAGGAGAACGCACTCCAAAACGGCTTTGGTGAGGATAGATTCACCGCAGTTCAGGGCGATTTGTCCGACAAGGTGAGCGGCAAGTTCAATGTTGTTGTTGCAAATATCGTTGCCGATATTGTTATGCAGTTCAACACGCAGGTTGGCGAATTTCTCACAGATGACGGCGTTTACATCACAGGCGGAATTATTGAAAGCCGAGAGGACGAAGTGCTTTATTCCTTTGCTCAAAACGGCTTTGAGGTTATGGAACGCCTAGAAAATAACGGCTGGCTCGTTTTCGCCCTCAAAAAAGCATAATAATTGTTAATTTTGCACTTTCAAATTCCCGAAAGTGTAATTTTTGCACTTTGTTAAAATCAAAAGTGCAATTTTGCACAACAAAAAGGTTCCCACATTGGGCGCACTACATAAAGAATAAATGCTAAAAAAATCAAATAAACAGCGAAATACTGCGTTAAATTTTCAGTGAAGGCGGTAAGCCTGCCCTGTAAATTATGCTTGTCTTTCATCTGTTTCTTTGATTTTTGAGTGCAAGACAGTTTAAGCAAACTGATTTTGTTCAGTGTGCATTAACAAAATCCCGTCAATACTTGCGTATTAACGGGATTTTTTAATAGTGCAGTGGGCAAAACTCAGAAAGCTTAAACCAATTACTTTCTTATGCAGTGTGCCCCAATGTGATAACCTTTTTGTTAATTAATCTTGATAATCTGTATACGAATTCGGGCTGTCGGAATATTCAAAAATAATATATTCCGTGCCGCTTTCCGTTTGACTTGTTATTTGTGCTATATTGTTTTCACTTGTATAAGTGTAGGTGTCGGTTGTCAATTCAAATTTTTCGGTATCTGTGTTATATGAATTTGTAACTACCGAAGCGACATTGCCGTCTTCATCATACGAATATGTAGTTTCGCATCGCATTTCTTCGGTTGAATTGTCGTCAACTAGGTATTTTGTTTCATTTATAATTCGATTTTGCTCGTCATATTCGTACACAAATTTTAAAGTGACATTATTGTCAAATTTGTAATCATTGCAAAATTCCGTTACAACGGATATATTACCGTTTTCGTCTTTTTCATAGGTGAATGAATATGAATCATATGCATCTAACAAATCGCCCGTTTTGTTTGACAACTGTCCGTCACTGTCATAGGTGAAATAACTTTCTGTGTTAGTATCATCGGAATATTTGCTTAACTTACCGTCGTCGTCATAAGTGTATCCGTAATACTCATCATCGTATTCTGTACCGGTTTCTCCAATATCATATGAATGATAAGCTTCTAATTTATCATTATGATTTATTCCACGAATAAAAAAGCATTTATAACTTAGCCTTGCCTCTTCACCGATTTCATCTCGGTAGGATAGTTGAACCTGTATTGATTTGTTTTTTGAATCACCATCTAAGAATGAATATGTGTATTTTTTGTGGTAATTGTTTTCGTAATCATTAGATATTTCGTTCGGGTCGACTTTCAAATAATAAATATTGCTTAAATATTCTTTTCCGTTTGTTTGTGCATAATTATAATATTTTTTAGTGTTTGTCGGTATTGTTTTTTGCAAAACATTTTTTACTGTATATTGCTTATTTGCGCCTTTTTCGGTTGGCTCAATAACAGAACTGTTTGATGAGCCGTAATTATTTGCGGAATGTGAGAAACAACCTGTAAACATTGTTATTATACAAGCAATGGATATTATTATTGATATTGGTTTTTTCATATGTTCTCCTCCTAAAAAAGGCTCTCAAATTTATTACATTTTGAGAGCCTGCGTTGTTTTTATTTTGCTTTTACGCTTTTAACATTTGACCATGCACCGTAGATCTTTGAGCCGTTTGCGGTTTTGTACGCTCTGACTCTTACATAGTACTTTTTGCCTTTTGTGAAGTTTTTGCCTGCGCATGATGTTGCGTTTCCGACAGCTTTGCCTGCAACATATTTTTTGCATTTGCTGTCCTTGTACCAGCAAACCTGATAGCCACTCGCCTTTGAAGCCTTGCTCCAGCTTGCGCTGATTTTGTGGCCTTTTTTAGTGGCTTTTACTGATTTTAATGACGGCTTACCCGGTTTGCTTACAGCAGGTGCCTTTTTAGGAGAGGTTATTGAAAATCTGTAAAAAGCTCCATCGTACTTATTGTTATCATAAATTTTCAAGCAATATGTTCCGCTGCTTAATGACACACTCATTGAATCTTGTGCATATCCGGTTGAATCATTTACAGAAAAACATGAACGAGTAATATTTTCGCCCGTCATTGTATATATTCCCATACCAAAATAACCATCTGATTTTACATTGATTTTATATGTCCCCGATGATACTGTAAAACGGTAAAAATCTTGAGGATCAAAGCGACCGATTGCCCCTTTGTACGATGTATTCAAAGAAATATCATTTGCATTTCCGATAATGTCATCGTCAGTTGACAGACTTTCATAAAAGCTTTCGTTTGCAGATTCGAAAGAAGTTGAGATTGAGTAATTTTGATTACTGCTACCAGTTACTTTAAAATAATATGTACCCGCTACAAGCATAATTGTATATTCATCATAGCTTTTTCCTAAATTATCGTTAAAATTAACATTGTTACTGTCAAAACGATATGATAAGTCATTTTCGGAATAAATATAATAGTAATACGATTTTGAACCCGAAGCGGTAATTGACAATCTGCCTGACTCAAATAATGTGAATTTGATGAAATCACCGTTGCTGTTTTCTGCAAATGTTCCGCCGATTGTTGAGCCTATGGTGTAATCCCTTGCCTTTGCGACGGTGTCATACGCACCTGCGGCATAAGCCGTAATGCCTACGCTTGCAGTAACGCTCAGCGCCATAATCATTGACAAAACCAAACTTAAAATTTTTTTCATAATTTTTTCTCCTTTAATTTTACTTGTTAAAATTATATTATCATATTTTCGTGTAAATTGCAAGTATAAAATTAAGTGCAAAAATAAAGTGTATAAAGCACCTACAAAAGAATATATAATATTTCTTGTGAGGTGATAGCATGTTTAAAGTAAAAAAAGAGGAATTTACTAACAAAACATTTCGTATGCCCAATGATTTGATAGAACAACTCCAAAGTGTTGCACAGGAGCAGAGCGTGTCACTCAATCAGCTTGTTATACAGTGCTGTCAATATGCACTTGATAATTTGGAAAAGTAAGAATTTTGCAGCAATGCAAAGTTCTTTTTTTGTTTTGGGGTATTATCCTCTTGCATTAATTCGGGATATACTATATAATAATTGTGTATTTAAAATTTTTAGATTGCGAGAAAGATATGGAAAAGATTTTAGTTTTGGACTTCGGCGGTCAGTACAATCAGCTTATTGCCCGTCGTGTGCGTGACCATCATGTTTATGCTGAAATTTTGCCTTATACCACCCCGCTTGAAACTATCAAAGCAAACGGTTACAAGGGCATTATTTTTACAGGTGGACCTAATTCGGTTTTTGATATGTCGTCACCGCATTATACAAAGGATATTTTGGAACTCGGCGTGCCGATTCTCGGCATTTGCTACGGCTGTCAGCTTATCGCTTGGATGGGCGACGGTGAGGTTAAAACCGCTCCTGTGTCCGAATACGGCAAGATTGAACTCAATGCCAAGGACTCCGTGCTTTTCAAGGGCGTGCCTGAAAAGTCGGTAGTTTGGATGAGCCACACAGACTATATTGCAACTCCGCCGCAGGGATTTGAAATTATCGGCTACACCGATGACTGCCCTTGCGCTGCTATGCAAAATGTTGAAAAAAATATTTACGCTGTTCAGTTTCACCCTGAGGTTACTCATTCCGAGTACGGCAAGCAGGTGCTTTACAACTTCCTTTACGAGGTTTGTAAGTGCTCAGGCGACTGGGTTATGGATAATTTTATCGACAATACTGTTAAAGAGCTTCGTGAAAAAATCGGCGACAAGCATGTAATTTTGGGCTTGTCGGGCGGTGTAGACAGTTCTGTTGCAGCAGGCTTGCTTTCCCGTGCAGTCGGCAAGCAACTCACCTGCGTTTTTGTTGACCAAGGTCTTATGCGTAAGGACGAGGGCGACTTTGTAGAAAAAACTTTCACCGAACTTTTTGATATGAATTTTGTTCGTGTAAATTGCGGCGAGCACTTTATGGAATGTTTAAAGGGCGTTACAGATCCAGAGCAAAAGCGAAAGATTATCGGCACGGAATTTTACAAGGTGTTCTGGGACGAAGTCAGAGCAAGAGCTGCAGAGGGATTCTTTGCGCAGGGTACAATTTATCCTGACAGAATTGAGTCCGGCAAGGGCAAAAGTGACGGCAAGGCACAGACTGCCGTTATCAAAACTCATCATAATATGGTTGAAAAGCCAAAGGATATTTCGTTTATTGACACAATCGAGCCGCTCGGCGACCTCTTCAAGGACGAAGTCAGAGCAGTAGGCGAAAAACTCGGAATTCCTCACGAGCTTGTATGGCGTCAGCCGTTCCCGGGTCCGGGTCTCGGCGTCAGAATTATCGGCGAAGTTACAGCCGAAAAAGTAAGAATTTTGCAGGATGCCGATTGGGTACTCCGTGACGAAATGAGCAAAAACGGTTACGAGAGCAACCTTGCGCAGTTCTTCTGCGTTCTTCCGGGCGTCAACTCCGTAGGTGTTATGGGCGACCACAGAACATACGACAATGTGGTTGTCATCAGAGCCGTTACAACCGATGACTTTATGACTGCCGACTGGGCAAGAATTCCGTATGATATTCTCGCCAAAGTCAGCAACCGCATCACAAACGAGTGCGCTCATATCAATCGAGTAGTCTATGATATAACCTCCAAACCACCCGGAACGGTTGAGTGGGAATAAATCGTAAAGTCCCAAAAGTGGCTTAAACACTGGGTTTGTGGCTTGCGAAGCCCCGATTTGATAGCAAAATGATAGCAGACTGCAAAACGCATTTATTGTGTGTTTTAATTGGTTTGCAAGTACAATTATCTTAATAAATTCTAAAAGGCATTACTGACTTATGCAGTCGGTAATGCCTTTTTTCTATCTTTATTTGTCTTTTAAGTGGTCCTTGAACGCTTCAACCATTGCATCGCTGAGTTCCTGTGACGGTACTTTTGCCCAAGTCTGTGTGGTATCGAGTTTAGGATAGGTATAACGCCATTCGTCATATTGCTCTTTGGTGATTTCACCGTTTCTGTATTTTTCGGCTTGCTCTGCCCAAGCGGCAAGCATTGCAAATACAGACTTGCTTGCCGTCGGCTTGTTTTCATCGAAGCATAGATGTATTTCGCCGTTTACATTCTCTGCTCTCATACCATAGAGGTCTTCAAGTGTAAACAATGTATGTAGCAGTCCGAGGTCACTGTCAATATCGGGAACAGTAAGAGCCTGAGCAGATATGCCGAACACCTCTGCAAGATTGTTTGTTAAATCAGCTTTAGGCGTTCTTGAACCGCTTTCATATTGCGCCATACGAATATCAGCAGTTTTTTCTGGAAAGCCAACCTGCATACCGAGATATTTTTGAGTCATACCTCTTAAATTTCTAAAAAAGCGTATTCTTTCACCGATTGCCATAAAAATCTTCTCCAATCTACGATGATAAATTTATCATAGCATATACAGTTAGTGCTTGTCAAGATAAATAAAACAAAAAAGTTTAAGGTTTTCTCAAAAACCACTTGACTTAACGGAATTTGCTTGGTATAATGATGTTAAACAAATACCGTTAAGGTGTTTGCGAACAACTGAATAACCGTCGTGCATCACGGTAATGGTGTACCCGCTCGGGCAAATCGGAATGCGGTCAGAAAGTTCTCCGACACTAAATAAAAAACATTTTTAAAATCAGATTGAAAGGAGGGATTTTTATGTCAAACACAATGTTTATGCGTGTAGAGGATGTCGCAGAAGAAATGGGCGTTTCCGTTTCCTACGCTTACAAGCTCATACGCAAGTTAAATATAGAATTAAAGGCAACCGGGTGTATTACTATTCCCGGCAGAATTGACCGTAAATTCTTTCACGAGAAATTCTATTCAACAAAAACAAATGACGAAAGGAACAATTAACAATGGCAGCATTTAAAAATGAAAAGAACGGAACTTGGTATGTGCAGTTCCGTTATACAGACTGGAAAGGCGAACGACAGCAAAAGTTCAAGCGAGGGTTCGCCACCAAAAGAGAAGCACAGGAGTGGGAGCGAGAGTTCCTTATGCAAAAGCAGGCAGATGTAACAATGAGCTTTGACAGCTATGTGGAGCTTTATGAAAGGGATATAAAGCCTCGATTGAAAGAAAACACTTGGCTGACAAAGGAAAGCATTATTGAAAAGAAAATTCTGCCCTATTTTCATAAACGCAAGCTGTGCGATATTACGGCGAAGGATGTGATTGAATGGCAAAATGAAATCAGAGGTCTTACCGATAAAAGCGGTAAGAAATATTCGCAGACTTACCTTAAAACCGTTCATAATCAGCTAAGCGCGCTGTTTAATCACGCCGTCCGCTATTATGGCTTAAAGTCCAATCCCGCAGCTATCGCAGGGAATATGGGAACAGAGGAGCGAAAAGAAATGCTTTTCTGGACTCTTGAGGAATACAAGAAGTTTTCCGAAGTGATGATGGATAAGCCGATTTCCTACTATGCTTTTCAAATGCTTTATTGGTGCGGTATTCGAGAGGGCGAAATGCTCGCCTTAACACCGAAAGATTTTGATTTCAAAGCCGAAACGGTAACGATTGATAAATCTTATCAGCGATTAAAAGGCAGAGATGTAATTACTACACCGAAAACAAAGAAAAGCAACCGCACGATTAAAATGCCGAAATTTCTCTGCGAAGAAATGCAGGAATATCTCGGTATGTTTTACGAAGCAGGCGAAAACGACCGTATCTTTCCCGTATCCAAAAGCTATATGCATCACGAAATGGACAGAGGCTCAAAAGAAGCGAATGTAAAACGCATAAGGATACACGATTTAAGACATTCGCACGTTTCGCTTTTAATTGAAATGGGATTTACCGCATTAGCGATAGCGGACAGGCTCGGACACGAAAGTATCGAAGTAACTTACCGCTATGCTCATCTGTTCCCGTCAAAGCAGACAGAAATGGCAAATAAATTAGACGATTTAGGAAAAGGAGATTTTTAATATGTCAGCAAAAAATGTAGACAGGCATAACCGTTTCAGAAACATCACAGTAGGGTTTCGAGTATCGCCCGAAGAACAAGCAGAGTTAAATCGTGCTGTTGCTCTTTCGGGTTTATCGAAGCAGGAATACTGTTACCGTAAATGTATGAACCGTGATGTAGTTGTGCAAGGCAACCCGAGAGTGTATAAGGCTCTCAAAACTCAAATGGCAGATATTTTAACCGAACTTCAGCGAATAGCTGGCGGCGAGAGCATTCCAGATGAGCTGCTCTATACTATCCAGTTAATCGCTGCAACGCTCGGAGGACTGAAAGGAGAAGATGACGATGGAAATTAAAAAAGAAATGACCGCTCCTTGTGTATCTGTTGGCGCAGATACGGAGCAGTCGTTTCAAAAATGTAGTAACAGTAGTATAACCGAAAATGCTGAAATTTTCAATAGTTTTGAGGCAATGCAGAGGGAGCTAAGGAAAATGTTAGACCCCTCCTACCTCAAAACAATGTCAATGACCGAGTTATATGATACCGTGTTTCAGAGCAGACCGCCGTTAATCGACGATTTGCTCTACCCCGGCACTTACCTTTTTGTAGGCGCACCGAAGCTTGGCAAGAGTTTTATGATGGCACAGCTTGCCTATCACATCAGCACAGGTACACCGTTGTGGAATTATACCGTCCGAAAAGGAACGGTGCTATATCTTGCTCTTGAAGATGATTACCGACGCTTGCAGGAAAGGCTGTACCGAATGTTCGGAACAGACGGAGCAGAAAATCTATTCTTTTCTGTTTCGGCAGGTCAATTAGGAAAAGGACTCGATGAACAGCTCACAAGATTTATGCAGGAGCACCCTGACACGAAGCTGATTATTATAGACACCTTACAAAAGGTGCGTGAGGTCGGCGGCGATAATTACAGCTACGCAAACGATTATGAGATTATCACAAGACTTAAAAAGTTTGCAGACAGCTACGGCATAACGCTCCTGCTCGTTCATCACACCCGAAAGCAAAAAGCAGATGATACCTTCGATATGATTTCGGGAACGAACGGACTACTCGGTGCAGCCGACGGAGCGTTCTTGCTTCAGAAAGAAAAGCGTACAGGCAATACCGCAACGCTTGAAGTTTCGGGCAGAGACCAACAAGACCAAAGGCTTCATCTCATAAGAAATGAAAACACACTTGCTTGGGATTTGGAGCGAACGGAAACAGAGCTTTGGAAAGAGCCGCCCGAACCGTTGCTTGAAATTATCGCTGAAAAAATAACAGCAGATTTTTCTGAGTGGCAAGGAACTCCGACAGAACTTTGCAATTTTCTATCGGTTGATATGAAAGCGAATGCCCTAACAATGAAGCTGAATATCAACGCAGGGCGTTTGTATAACGAGTACGGTATCCGCTACGAAAACAAACGCTGTCACGATGGGCGAAAAGTTAGGCTTTATCTTGAGCAAGAGTGACGATGCGTGACGGTCGTGTCGATGTTTTAGGGAGTGGGTGCGGTGTCAAAAACACCGTCACCATCGACACGGACCGTCACGGATAAAGTTTAGCAGAGTGTGCAGAGAGTGCCTTTTCAAAGGCGACTCTTTGCTCCTCGAAGAGCGCAAAACCTGCTCGCAGGTTGCATTTTTGATGGGCTTGCCTGTCAAAAGTGCTTTTGCGTTACTCTTGACAAGAGTAACAGAACCGAGAATGGTATCTTAAAGGAAAGGAGAAAGCACAAATGCAAAGAACGATAAGCGCAATGGTCGGCAAAGGCTCTGTAAATCACAACAGCCGAAAGTTCAAGGCTGAAAATGTGAACGCTGACCGTTCCTATCTCAATATAGATTATTGTAACGAGCCGATAAAGGAAATCTATCACGATTTATTTGATGAAGCTCTCAAAAGATACAATGATAAGCAAACAAGAGCCGACAGAAAAATTGCAAACTATTATGAAAAGATACGTAATTCCAAGCAGGAAAAACCGTTTCACGAACTGATTTTGCAGATAGGTGATAAGGAAAATATGAACGCCGAAAGCGAAAACGGACAGCTTGCAGGGCAAATTTTAGATGAGTATTACCGTGGATTTCAAGGGCGAAATCCTAACCTAAAAGTGTTCTCTGCTCATCTGCATATGGACGAGGCGACGCCACATTTGCATATTGATTTTGTTCCGTTCACAACCGGCAGCAAGCGAGGTCTTGATACAAGAGTATCGCTGAAACAGGCTCTTGCCGCACAAGGTTTTAAAGGCGGAACTCGTGGCGATACCGAATGGAGCCAATGGGTACAGTCTGAAAAAGAACAGCTTGCCGCAGTAATGGAGCGTCACGGAATTGAGTGGGAATACAAAGGTACACACGAAAAACACCTCTCTGTTCTTGATTACAAGAAGCAGGAGCGAGAAAAAGAAGTGGAGTTGCTCGACGATAAACTTGCCGAGAAAAAGGACGAGTTTGAAGCATATCGCAATCGTATTCAGAACTACGATAACGGTACGCAAGTCATTGAAGAATTGGAACGAAAACTCGATACCGACGCTGAATATCAGTTGCCCGAACCACCTGCTTTAATGTCGGCAAAGTCATATAAAATGAAGTTTGTAGAACCTCTGATAAAGAAATTCAAGGAAGTAATTAGCGAGGTTTTTTACCGCTATTATCAAGCATTTGACGGTTACCACCGCTTAAATGTTACGAACGGAAATTTGTATCGTGAAAATAAAAAGCTGACAAAAATCAACGATAAATTGGCGTACGAAAATGAAAATCTGCGTGCGCAAAACAAGGAGTACAAGTTGCTCCGCAAAGTATTCGGCAATAAGCAAATTGACGATTTGCTTGAAAAGGCAAGAAATATCAAAGGTCAAAAGCGTGAAAATACACGCTCAAGATAAATAAATTTTCAGGAGGAAAACAAAATGGCAAAGACAATTTTTGATGAAATGGGCGGCACTTATACACGGGTTGGTGATTATCTTCTCCCCGATTTGAAACTGCCCGAAGAAGAAAAACAGGCAAATATCGGCGTATGGGGTATGAGGCGTAAACGGTTTTTGAAAGAAAATCATCGTGTTTTATATGCTAATCTGATGACTTCGGGAAAGCTTGTTGAGTACCTCGATGACATTGAACAACAGGCAACCACTATGTTTCTCCGGCTGGTAAAAGACTTGGCCGAAAAAGAAAACATAACCGAAGAACTCAAAGCAACCGACCAAATGCTGTGGGTGCAGAAAATGAACAATGTCCGTAATCGTGCAACGAAAATTGTAAATGCAGAATTAATCTATGCATAAAAATTGCGCCGAGTGTGGCTCTGAAAACGAGTTGCACTCGGCGCTTTTTTGTTTTTATAAACACAAGCAGGAGAACATTAGAGGTGCAAAAAGCCTTTGCTTATGAGCTTTAAACGCTTACTTTTCGGTGCGGCAATGATTTTATATTGCCTACGCTTATTTTCAGGTTCAAATGTTCTCCGTTGCCTATCCTCTCAGAAAAGATAAACGAATATATTGACAAGCTAAACAAAAACATTTATACTATTATTCAGTGGAGGTGTAGCTATGACAACTTCAGAACAGATAAAAGTGTTATGTGTCCGTTCGGGAATAAGCTTAGCTGAACTGGCAAGGAGACTTAATATTTCTCCTCAGTCATTAAGCGGAAAAATAAAAAGAGACAGTTTTACAATTAATGATCTTGAAAACATAGCTGACGCCGTAGGTGTTAAGTTTGAGTGCAATTTTGTACTTGATAACGGCGATAGAATATAAAGTGAGGTATAAATAATGGCAAAGTATAGGCTTGGCGAATTGTTTTGCGGACCCGGCGGTATTGCGTGCGGAGCTTCATTAGCTGATATAGGAAATAAAAATTATTCAATCGTTCACGCTTGGGCAAATGATTATGACCAAGATACTTGCAATACATACATTCACAATATATGTCCTGCATCTCCTGAAAGTGTAGTTTGCGGAGATGTAAGAAAACTTGATTTAAACACACTTGGTGCAATAGATGCACTTGCTTTTGGTTTCCCCTGCAACGATTTTTCTGTTGTTGGAGAGCAGAAAGGCTTTAATGGCACATTTGGACCGCTTTATAAATATGGTGCTGAAACTTTAAGAATATATCAACCGCAATGGTTTTTAGCTGAAAATGTGGGTGGATTGGCAAGTGCAAATGAAGGCAGTGCCCTTCAGGTTATACTTGGTGAACTCGCAGGATGTGGTTATAGAATATATCCGCATTTATATAAATTTGAGGAATACGGTGTTCCTCAGGCAAGGCACAGAATTATCATTATTGGCATCAGAGAAGATTTGCCTTATGAATTTTGTCCGCCGAGTCCAGAACTTTATAAAAATGTTGTTAATACCTGCAAGAATGCGTTGGAAAATCCGCCCATTCCTGCTGATGCTAAAAACAATGAGCTTACCCGACAGTCTGCGATTGTTACTGAACGCCTGAAATATATTAAACCTGGCGAAAATGCTTTTAACGCTGACTTGCCTGATGAATTGAAGCTTAATGTTAAAGGTGCAAAAATAAGTCAGATATATAAAAGGCTCGACCCGAATAAACCTGCTTATACAGTAACAGGTTCTGGCGGCGGCGGAACGCATATTTATCATTATTCCGAACCGAGAGCATTAACAAACAGAGAGCGTGCAAGACTTCAAACATTCCCTGACAGCTACGAATTTATTGGGTCAAAAGAGAGTGTACGCAAACAAATCGGTATGGCAGTTCCTGTTCAGGGAGCAAAAATTATTTTTGAAGCTGTACTAAAAACTTTTGCAGGAATTGAGTATCCTTCCATTCCCTGCAACATTAAGGAGTGAGAAAATGCTTAATTATTGGTGGGTTACCCGTCCGAAAAGGAAATTAAACTCTATCCCTGAAGTCCTATCCACTTTTGCAGAAGCATCATTAGACCAAGAGTGGCAGGGACAGCGTGACTCGCACCTTTCATTTGAAGAAATGCTTGAAGAAGCAGGCTTGAAACGCAAGGGAGAAAGACGTGACCAAACGGGAGGTGGAGCAAGAACATATAAAGCTTGGGTTATGAGCCTTGGATTGATTTTCACACAGGAGTCAACAGGAAAAATCAAGCTTACTCTTGCAGGCGAAGCAATTATGAATGGCGATAACCCTGTTGATGTTCTGAAAAATCAGGTTTTAAAATATCAATTTCCGTCATCATTTTCAATGGGAAGAAATGTTGATGTTTCAGCACGCTTTAAGATACATCCGTTTGTTTTTATGTTAAGACTTCTTGCAGATGAAAGAATCGGCAGTCTTTCGGAAGAAGAACTTGCAAAAATTGTAGTTGTAGAAGCGGAAAATGAAAGCGAAAAGTGCTTTGAATATATTGTATCACGTATTCTCGAATTTCGTGATAAAGGCAATGCCTGCCTTGAGCCTGATTTTGCTGTAAAATATGCCCCGTCAAAAGGCGGCGGCAGAGAAAATGAGCCGTATGCTCATTTAATGGACTTGGCAAATACACTTTTCAACTGGCTTGAATATACACAGCTTGCAAAGCGTGAAGACAGCAGAATTGAAATACTGCCCGATAAGCAATCAGAAGTGGCAGAAATACTTGCTAATCCGCCTGCATTTGTTGACAGACCTCAGCAACACGAGTATTTTCAAAGAAAATACGGTATAGACCCTAAACATAGAAAAGATACTCGAAACCTGACAGCTTCAACAACTATAACTGCTAAAATAATTGCTGAGCAAAAAGTTAAAAATGCGTTTATCACAGAGTCTTTGCGTCAGCCAATATCTGTTATAAATGCAAAGGTTATTGATAAAATTGTTGAAACAACAGGAATTGATGAAAGATTTGTAGAAGAAACCTTGCTCAAATACTATCCCAAAGGCTCTATCGGTGCATTTATGACAGAATACTTTGAAATGGCATTTAAGGGCAGAGATGAAGCCACAGAGTTTGAAAAAGCTACAGTAAATATCTTTCAGGATGTATTTGGCTTTTCGGCAAAGCACGTCGGTCCTATTGGGCTAACTCCTGACGTATTGGTTTTATCGGATACTGACGGATATTCTGCTATCATTGACAACAAGGCATACAGCAAGTACACGATAAACAATGACCACCATAACCGTATGGTACATAATTATATCGGAAATCTGAGCAACTACTATGACGGCACATATCCTCTTGCGTTCTTTTCGTATATAGCGGGCGGATTTGGCACGAACATAAACAAACAGCTGCAGCTGATTACTGATGAAACAGGAATAAAGGGCAGTGCTATGAATGTAAGCAATATGATTGAACTGATTAAGCGATATGATACCTGCAATTACAATCATTCAACAATCAGAGAGATATTCTCTGTCGGCAGACAAGTGCTGCATTCGGATTTCAGATAATCGGAACGGTATTTTATGGACAATCACTCAAAAGAAGTACGAAGCTATAATATGTCAAAAATCAGGAGTACGGGGACTAAACCAGAGGAAATGGTACGAAAATATCTTTTTTCAAAAGGCGTGAGGTACAGAAAAAATGTAAAAACGCTTCCCGGTAAGCCTGATATTGTGCTTCCAAAATATAAGACGATTGTTTTTGTAAACGGATGCTTTTGGCACGGACATAGTGGCTGCAAATATTTTGTAATGCCGAAGTCGAATACAGAATATTGGGAAAGCAAGATAAACAACAATATCGCCCGTGACCAAAAAACATATGACAGCTTATCGGCACTTGGCTGGAATGTACTTGTAGTATGGGAGTGCGAATTGAAAAAGGACAAGCGTGAAAATACGCTTGAATATTTATACTACAATATTTTGAATAACCTCAAACGACAACAATAATAGAATTACTATTTGTTCTCATAAATTGCTGTCTGTGCATTTGGAAAGCAAGGTGAAGTAATTGCCACGTAAAAAAATAGAAACCATTATCAATGAAAAAATACATCCGTATAGTCTTAATGAAAAAGGTAGAGCTGATATTTCGCAGCTGACAAGAAAATATGAGTATGATTTGTTGTTAGAGTGCATTGATATAGGTATCGCAACCTATTTTAAATATGATAAAGATGGACAAGTCACACAGGAATCGGCAGGGATTTTTATACAGAAGCTTGGTGGTATTGCATATAATAAATCCCGAACACCGATTGAACAAGAAATGTACCATCTTAAAAACAAATGCAAGAAACTTTATACATATTGGAATGATGGAAAAGCAAACGATATATTTCAAAATTATATAGCAGCATTAAAAAATGCAGGTTATGATGACAATCAGATTGCAAATGACTTGCAAACCGAAGTAAATCAACTGTGCAACAGCTCACGTAACTGGTCAGAATGGTCTGACCGAATGTTGAAATGGATTGAAGACATCAAGCGTTGGAACGAAAAAGAGGATGTTGAGATCGAACAAAGCGGAACTATCTTACCAGCACCACTCTTTAATGAATTATCATCAAATTTTCAGCGTTTATGTGAACAAATAAATGCCAGTTATGAAAACAATCTATATGATTGTACGGCTGTTATGATGCGCCGATTATTAGAGGGATTATTAGTATTATCATATCAAAACTACAAAATTGAATCAGAAATAACGGCTAAAGATGGCGTTCGTCATATTACACTCGACAAAATAATTAAAAATGCTGAAAATAATCAAACACTTAAATTATCGGCAAATGTAAGGAAAGAGCTTTCACTGTTTAAAGATTTAGGTAATTATTCTGCCCATAAGATATGGTATAATTGCACAAAACAGGATATTGAACCGCACATATTGAAATACCGTATAATTATTGAAGAACTTCTATACAAATCAGGTGTTAAGAAATAATTTCATCAAAGGATGGTGAATAAACAAATGAATAACAAGATAAATGCCGTAATAATCGACACATCATCATATTATAAAAATCAATGTGATTTTGCAGGCATTAACAAATCAATCATTCCGATGCTTCTTCGGTTACTTGAAGCAAATAATATTATATTGCTTACTCACCCTATCCTTGATTACGAAATACGCAAACATATTAAAGATTCTTCTCTGATAAAACGTGCAAATGAATTACAGGCACTTATAAAAAAATGTAAGGACCAATTAGCTTTGCTCAACATACATTCAGAAGAATTAGTCGAGAAAGTCAATGAACTAAAAATTGAAAAAAGATTGATTGATGGATTTAGTTCTTTTTATAAGCGAGCTGTTTCTTTGCCTTATGTAGATGCAAAAAGCATATTTGACGATTACTTTAAGGAGCGTCCTCCATTTAGTTCAACTGGAAAGAAAAAATCAGAATTCCCTGATGCGTTTATTTTAAAGGGCTTAATGGAATATTGCAAAGACAATGTTAATTCGTGTATACTTGTAATTAGTGATGATTCGGATTGGAAAAAAGCTGTAACGGGAAACGAACAAATTATTCAGGTAGACACATTAGAATCTGCAATGGTTTCCTTATGGAATCAATTAGAAGATAAGACGGATTTATTCCGTATGCTCGTTTCTAAAGTTAAAAATGAGCTGTGTAGTGAAATTGCAGATACTGCGGCAAGCGAAGCTTTCTGTATAGACTCCATTGACACTGCGGATGAAATTGATATTACTAATGTTTCCGTTACGACTATTGATGATGAAATAGTACCGCTTGAAGTAAATAAGGATTCTGTTCTTCTTCAATTAAAAGCTTTATTATCTGTTGATGGTAATTCGGAATATCTTGATGAAAATCGTTCTATGTGGGATAGTGAAGATAAGTGTTATTATTTTCTTGCTTATACATATTTGGAATTTCAAAATGCATCAGCTGAAATTGATTGCGAGGTGCGAATTAACTTTGCCGATGATGGTAGCTTTACATCAATTTCTTTGGACTCTGTAAGGACTATAAATGAATGGGATATTTCATTGGATTTAGAAGACGCTGAAATATCAGAACAGGATGTGACAGATTACGGCGAAGATGATTATTTGGCAGAACAAGCCGAAACATTAGAAGATTACTATAAACATTGAAATAATTTCAATGTTATGTTATACTATCAACCGTCAAGAAAACCACACGCAATTATTCTTCGGACAGTAATGAAAAGCTTCCAATTGATTTTGGCGTGATAGCAAACAAGTGATAGCTATTTGATAGCAGAAGTCAATATACCTCATAGAATAGAGATAATCTGTATCAAATCATAGCATATCAAGTCAAAACTCCAAAACAAAATCGTTTAAGGTTGGTTTTGTGTTTAGGAGTGGGAATAATAAACAGAAGTCGTGAAAGGGGCTTAAACACTGGGTTTTGAGTGTTTGCCGACTTTAAACGATACTGTTTTGATACTGTTTCACTAATTTAATACAAAGGGAAAACCCCTAATGTATGACTCAATTCATACATTAGGGGTTATTTTTATTTGCCGTTTTTCTTTTTGTCCCATAATTCCATAAGTTTTTTATGGTTTTCTCTTGCGGCACTTATAGGGTAATTATAACGCCACTCATCATATTCCTCTTGCGTTATTTCTCCGTTTTTGAGCTGTTCATGTTTTTTGCTCCATTCCATAAACCCGTCGGATTCGTGAGATGTCGGGTCTTTCGGCATTAAATAAGGCAAACCTATTTCATCGGTGCAAATATGTAAATCGTACTCATCTTCAAGTGCGAAAAGAAGCTGAAATAACGCTTCGTAATTATTTATATCGGGAACTTCTAAAGCTGACGGCTGTACACCGACAATAGCGGCTAACCGTTCAACATATTTACCCTTTGGTCGTCTTGTTCCGCTTTCATATTGAGCAATGCGAACATCTGCTCCGAGTTTGTCAAAGCCTGCGGCTAAGCCTAATTGTTTTTGTGTGAGATTTTTTCTTTTTCTAAATCTCTTTAATCTATCGCCAACTGTCATATCTTACTCCTAAACATTTTTGTATAATTTGATTATAACCGATAAATTTGAAATTTGCAACATATTAAACAAAAAAGTTTAATAAAATTGTGTCATAAGTATTGACATAAACAAAAATGTTTAGTATTATACAAATGAACACTAAACAATATTGTTTAGTAACCGAAGGGGGGTGAAACAATGAACAAACTTTTTATGAAAGCCGAGGAAATTCAAGAAGAATTAGAAATTTCAAAAACATATGCTTATAAAATTATAAAAGAATTGAACGAAGAACTTGAAAAAATGGGTTATAAAACTCTTGCAGGTCGTGTCAGCCGTAAATTCTTTAATGAAAAGTTTTATGGCATAAATGAAAATGCAGAAGAGAAAGGAGCGTAAATTATGCCTGTTTACAAAAATCAAGATAATGGCACGTGGTATGTTTCTGTTTACTACAAAGATTGGGAAAACAATCAATCTCGTAAGGTTAAGCGTGGCTTTAAAACTAAGCGTGACGCACAGGAGTGGGAAAGAGAATTTCTCTCAAAGCAAGCAGGCGATCTTAGTATGAATTTTGAAACCTTTGTTGACATATATAAGGCAGATATGAAGGATAGAATTAAGGAACATACCTGGATAGGAAAGAATGCTATTATTGACAAAAAGATTTTACCTTATTTCAAAAATAAGAAGATTAACGAAATAAAACCGTCCGATATACGAGCGTGGCAAAATGAAATGATGGCTTATCGTTCTCCGAGTGACAAAGCCTATTCACCGACTTATCTTAAATCAATTCATAATCAACTCAGTGCAATTTTTAATCATGCAGTAAGATATTATGATTTAAGAAATAATCCGGCGGCAAAGGCAGGAAATATAGGCAAAAAAGAAAGTGACAAAGAAATGCTCTTTTGGACAAAAGAAGAATATCTTAAATTTGCAGATGTGATGATGGATAAACCTGTGTCGTTTTATGCATTTGAAATGCTGTATTGGTGTGGCTTACGCCTCGGCGAAATGCTTGCATTAACTCCTGCTGATTTTGACTTTCAAAGGGAAACCGTACGCATAAATAAATCTTATCAAAGATTTGATTGTAGGGATGTTATTACAGACCCAAAGACACCGAAAAGTAAGCGAACAGTAAAAATGCCTGCGTTTCTTGCCGAAGAAATGCAGGACTATATTCATAGTATTTATGGTATTGAAGACGATGACAGAATATTTCAAATTACAAAAAGCTATATGCACCATGAAATGGAAAGAGGTTGTAAATTAGCAAATGTAAAAAGAATTCGTATACACGATTTAAGACATTCTCACGTTTCGCTTTTGATTGATATGGGCTTTAGTGCAGTCGATATTGCAAATCGTGTAGGTCACGAAAGTATAGATATTACTTTTAGATATGCTCATATGTTTCCTAACAAGCAAAGCGAAATTGCAAATAAACTGAATATTGAAAGGGGTGTTGATAATGTCGGCGAAAAATCTTGACTCAAAAGGCAGATTGCGAAACAAAATCGTATCGTTCCGTATGTCGCCCCAAGAGGCAAACCTTCTTGACGATTATGTTTCTGTTTCGGGACTTAATAAGCAAGATTATATTATCGGCAGGGTGCTGAAAACGGAGATAACAGTTAATCCCGGTCTGAGAGTTTATAAAGGTTTGAGGGACAAGTTAAATAATGTTTACAGCGAACTTTGCAGAATAGAAAAAGGCTCCGAAATTAGCGAAGAAACACTTTGTCTTATTTGTTATATGTCTGCCATTTTAAGAGAAATGGGAGGGTAATTATAATGAACGAGAAAATAAAAAAGACTGCTTTTGAAACATCTGCCGGTACAGATGAAAAGCAGTCACTAATAAATAGCAACAATATTATAACCGATGAAGATGATTTTTGCAATAGTGATGATTTGTTTGCAGAATTCAGAGAGGAGAGCAATCCTAATTTTATAAGAACTTTTACTTTAGGTGAGCTTTTTGATAAATCATATGATATTAAGCAGCCGATAATTAAAGATTTGCTTTATCCGGGAATGTACTTATTTGTCGGTGCACCTAAAATCGGTAAATCGTTTGCAATGTTGCAAATAGCACATCATGTTAGCAACGGTTTGGATTTGTGGGATAAAAAGGTCAATCAGGGAAAGGTAGTTTATCTTGCTCTTGAAGATAGAGAGCCTCGAATAGTATCTCGTTATTATAATATGTTTGGTGTTCCACCAAATCCGGATAATATAATAATTTCAACATTCTCAAACAAGGCGGGTCACGGTCTTGAAGGTCAGCTTTAATATATTTTGGCGAGAAATAAAGGCGTATCATTAATTATAATTGACACTTTACAGATGATTAGGGAAAGCTCAAACGACAAAATGAATTATTCAAGTGATTATGGAATTATTGAAATTCTTAAAAGATTTGCTGATCGATTCAAGGTGTGTTTGCTTGTTGTTCATCACACAAGAAAGCAAGATTCCGATGATGTGTTTGATACAATTTCAGGTACAAACGGATTGCTTGGTGCCGCTGACGGAGCATTTGTTATGTAAAAGGAAAAACGAGGCAAAAATAAAGCTATTATTTCCGTTACCGGCAGGGATTTGCCCGAACAATGTATTCAAATTGAACGCTCGGCAAATTGCACTTGGGATTTTGTAAAATCCGATGTTGATTTATTTGATAAGCCGAAAGATAAAATACTCGATAAAATTGTGCTTTTTGTTTCTGCCTGTAAGGTTTGGCAAGGTACGGCAACTCAATTGATAGAAGAAACAAAATTGGATATTACTCCAAATGTATTGAGTCGCAGTTTGAATGCACTTCATTCTGTGTTATTAAACGACTATAACATTGAATATAAGTTTGAACGAAAACATTTAGGCAAAATAATATCATTGTCGATAATAGAATAGGTGCGTCGATGTGTCGATATTTTAACCGCTGTGTAATTATCGACGCAATCGACACGCTTTTCTCAAAACACCGTAGGTCGCAAGGGCACTTATGATGCGTAAGTGTCAAAAGTGCTTTTGCGTTACTCTTGGCAAGAGTAACAGAAAAATAAGGTTTGTAAATTATAAGAAAGGGCGTGACGATTATATATTTAGCAAGCATAAGTATTGAACTTGGTAAAGGTGCACTAAAGCATAACAGCAGGATATTTAATACCCCGAATACAAATCCCGAAAGGTCGCACCTGAACAAAGAGTATATAAATGACGATATAAAAAATGTTTATCATGAATTGTTTGATGAAGCTGTTGAGCGTTATAACTCCAAACAAACTCGTAGTGACAGAAAAGTAAAAAACTATTATGAAAAAATTTGCAATGGTAAACAGGAAAAACCATTTCATGAAATAGTAGTTCAAATCGGTAATAAAAACGATTTTGGAATCGATAAGCAAACAGCCGAACTTGCAGAAAAAGCACTTGATAATTATGTTTGTACTTTTCAAAAACGCAATCCGTATTTGCGTGTGTTTTCCGCTCATATGCACTTGGATGAGGCAACACCACATTTGCATATTGATTTTGTTCCATTTACAACCGGAAGCAAGCGTGGACTTGATACAAGAGTGTCGTTAAAACAGGCTCTTGCAAATCAAGGCTTTGTCGGCAACGGCAGAGAAGAAACAGAATGGGCATTATGGGTGAATTCCGAAAAAGAATCATTGGCCGAATCTATGCTTAAATTTAATATCGAATGGGAAAAACAGCATACAAGCAGAGAGCATTTATCGGTTCTTGATTATAAAAAGAAAGAACGGCAAAAAGAAGTTATACAGCTTGAAGAAAAGGTTGATATGCTTAAAAATGAAATTGAATGCTATCAAGATTGCAATAATGAATTGCAGGAAATTGATGAAAGTGATTTTGATAACAAATTCGTTTTACCAGAACCCAAGCCGTTTATGTCAGCAAATGCATATAAGAAATTAATCGAACCGATGTTCAATAAGCTAAAGCAAATGGTAAAACAATTGATTGTAAGATGCTTTAAAGCAGAGGCACGAGCTTTTAATGCAAACAGAATTGTCGGCAGGCTTCAAAATGATGTCGAAATTTATAAAAAAGATGCAAAATCATTCAGTAAAATAGCTCACAGAGCAGATAAAAAACTTGCTCAATATAGTAAACTTCGCAGAATAATCGGACCGAAAAATGTTGATGAAATTCTAAAACAATCTCAATTGAGAAATAAAGAAAGATACAGGTGACTTTATGAAAAAATATATAACAGATAAAACCACAGGGATTGGCTACACACTTGTAGGCGATGTGTATATTCCAAATCTTGTATCAACCGATACGAATTATGAAATCGGCTATTGGGGCAGAAAACATAAGCAATATATTAAACAATATAAACCAGCGTTTTATACAACCCTGCTTACTCAATGTAAACTAAATTCATACTTGCATGATGTTGATGTCAGAGCAACAGAAATGTATGATACCCTAGTTAAGCAATTAGCAAAACAAGAAGGTGTTACAGAAAAACTCAAAGCAAGTGATATGATATTGTGGGTACAGAAAATGAATAATATTCGTAATCGTGCAATGGAAATCGTAAATGCAGATATAATTTACAAGGTATAAACACAACGACGGCAGGGAGCAATCCCTGCCGCTAATTTTTTGATCTTACATAATTTATATTGTCTGTTTACTTTCTTTTTGATAACAACTATGAAACTGTTTCCACGATGCAATGCTGCTAAGACGTTCTCTCACTTTCGTTTGATTATCAATTCCTAATTGTAAGCAAACATTATATTCAAGTAATAAAGCCAAAATGCCTATCGCATCAATAAGTTTGTCACCTTTCAATGCTTTTTTCTCTTTGGCTTTACCGTAGTGAGTATAATAATGTCTTGTATCTGCGACAGTCTGAGCAAATCCAGAATCAACTGCATAGTATTCAGAGAACAATCCATCATATTTTCCAATGAGAAGATCATTCAGCCTTGAAACCAAGATAATATATTTACAGTTTTCATCCTTTTGTGTATCGCACAATAATAATTTTTCTATATCAGAATAGTTTTGCCTACTTCCAAAACGATCAATTACGGACGCAACATATTTATCCTTACTATCATCATAAAAGAATCTTGCGTGAAATGTTTCCAATGCTTGTACGATATTTAAGAAGACCATTTCGGGCGGCATATCCGTATACTTAAAAAGAGATAAGTAAAGATTAAAGATAGGTTCTAATAAAGACAGCCTTTTTTGTATATCATTTTCTTGAGATAATTGTCCGAGCGTAAAATTATATTCCAATCGACTGCTTTTATGAATAGAAAGGTGAGGTTCTGATGTATACAAATAGTGTTTGTAATATTTAGTATGTTCACAAACTGTCTCTTATACACATCTGACGCTGCCGACGAAGAGGATAGTGTAGAT
>ERZ1026850.367-NODE-367-length-29035-cov-8.163009_pt1 | contig 29035 bp, 30 predicted proteins | sample MGYA00380155_ERZ1026850 | MGnify/ENA primary metagenome ERZ1026850 (study PRJEB33269, sample SAMEA4719791) | human gut metagenome | biome: human-associated habitat; feature: organic feature; material: feces | place: Cameroon | collected 2013-10 ... | reverse complement strand
AAATAGGAAAGTTTATAATTTTGAAAACATGTATACTCCACCAAAACCATGGCAGAATAATCAGAAACAGGAGGTTTTTGAGATGGCAGAATCTGGAAAAAGAATGGAACAGCTGAAATCATATCTGCGCAGGTTATCTGAGGGAGAGATCCTTGACAGTGTCCGTGCGGATTTTATGAGAGAATTTAAAGACGTAGATGCTGTAGAGATTATGGAAGCGGAGCAGCAGATGATCAAAGAGGGAATGCCGATTACAGAGGTGCAGAAGCTCTGCGATATTCATTCAGCCCTGTTTCACGGAGCCACGCTGGAAGAGAAAATTGCGAATGCCAGACGGCCGGTGGATGTGGCATCTCTTCGGGAAGAAAGAGCAGAGAAAGCCAGGAAACTGGTGGAGACAACGGGGCATCCTCTCTTTACACTGACACAGGAAAATGAAGCGCTTGAGAAGGTTATTGCCAGAATCAGGGAGCAGCTTGACCGGAAAGTGACAGAGGCAGCAGGCACTGGAACAGCAGTAAATAGCAGTAGAAATACAGGAGAAAATGCAGTCAGCAGGGAACTTTTATCAGAAATCCGGGAGCTTGCGATCCATTATGCCAAGAAGGGGGATCTTTTATATCCTCTGTTGAAAGTAAAATATGGGATATCAGGTCCGTCTGATGTGATGTGGACGACAGATGACGAGATCCGGGATGAATTATCCGGCCTTGCGAAAGCAAAGGGACAGGATGAAGCGTGGAAACAGCGTATGGAGCGTGCCCTGACACGGGCAGAGGAAATGATCTACAAGGAAGCCAATATTCTGTTTCCTAACTGTGCAGTTCATTTTACAGAAGAAGAGTGGACCGGAATCTATCAGGATGCAAAGGATTATGCTGTCTGTCTGTCGGTTGAACCAAAGAGCTGGGAGAGGGCAGAGAAGATCCTGCAGGAGAGAACAGCGTGTCAGAGAGAATCCGATGACGGAGAGATCGTGATGGCAGGCGGGCATCTGGCAGTAGAAGAACTGGAAGCCATGCTGAACACGATCCCGATGGAAATTACCTTTGTAGATGTGGAAAATAAAAACAGGTTCTTTAATGAAGGACATAAGGTATTTAAGCGTCCTGCCATGGCACTGGGGCGGGAAGTATTTTCCTGTCATCCACCGAAAGTAGAGCAGCAGGTACGCCGGATCATTGAAGAGTTCCGGGCGGGTACACTGGATGAGGTGCCGGTGTGGATGAATAAAAACGGCAGGATCATGCTGGTGAAATATATGGCAGTCAGAAACAGGAATGGCCAGTATATAGGTACTCTTGAACTGGTACAGGACATGGAGTTTGCAAGAGAGTATTTTGAAAGAAAACATGACTGAAGAGGCAACGGGAATGACAAAAGAAGTGCAGGCAAATAAATACGAAATTGATATGTGCAACGGAACGATCATGGATAAGCTGATTTCGTTTTCCCTGCCGCTGATGCTGTCAGGGATCCTGCAGCTTTTGTTTAATGCAGTGGATATTGTAGTGGTTGGACGCTTCACCGGCAGTCAGGCGCTGGCGGCAGTGGGATCCACTACTGCCCTGATCAATCTGTTCATCAACCTTTTTATCGGTGTTTCTCTGGGAGCCAATGTGCTGGCCGCCAGATATTATGCAGCAGGGAAGCAGAAAGAAATGTCAGAAACAGTACACACAGCGATGCTGTTTGCCCTGATCAGCGGATGTGTCATGGTTCTTGCAGGACTGTTTTTTTCGAGAGGTGCACTGGAGCTGATGGACACACCGGATGATGTGATCAGTCAGGCAGCTCTTTATATGAAGATCTATTTTATGGGAATGCCCTTTTTCATGCTTTATAATTATGGGGCTGCAATCTTAAGGGCAGTAGGTGATACGAAGAGGCCGCTGCTGTTTCTTGTTATTTCAGGAGCAGCCAATGCGGCTCTGAACCTGCTTCTGGTCATTGTCTTTTCCATGGGAGTGGCGGGAGTAGCAATCGCAACGGTGATTTCCCAGTGTATTTCCTGTGTAATGGTATTATCCTGTCTCATCCGGACAGAAAGCAGTTATCGGCTTTCTCTTAAAAAGCTTCGGATCCGCCCGGCTTATCTTCTGCAAATCTTTCAGGTGGGGATCCCGGCAGGAATCCAGAGTACAGTGATCACCTTTTCTAATGTGCTGCTGCAGTCTTCCGTGAATTCCTTCGGATCTACGGCGATGGCGGGCTATACTGCAGCCAACAATATTTTCGGATTTCTGTACACGTCGATAAACTCTGTTTCACAGGCATGTATGAGCTTTACCAGCCAGAATTATGGCGCAGGAAAGAAAAAGAGGATGGATCTGGTGCTTCGGGACTGCCTGATCCTGACGGTGGTGATCGGACTTCTGATGGGTGGAGGTGCCTATCTTTTCGGACCGGAGCTGTTACATATTTATACCTTTGATGAGGCAGTAATTGCCTGTGGCATGGAAATTCTTCTTTATACTACGGTCACGTATTTCCTGTGTGGGATCATGGATCTGATCCCGGGAGCACTGCGCGGAATGGGACGGTCTGCAGTGCCCATGCTGCTGTCTGTTATCGGAACAGTAGGAACCAGGATTATCTGGATCTATCTGATCTTTCCGGCACACCGCTCCCTGGCAGTGCTGTTTATCTCCTATCCGGTTTCCTGGCTGGCGACTATCATCATGCAGGCTGTCTGTTTCTACTTTGTAAGAAGGAATGTTCACAGTAAAATGAAATGATAAATGTTTTTTCATTTACCCCTTTTTTTAGATTGAAAAAAGGGGTAAAATATTCTGATATAGTGTATGCGGGAAAAGTCAGAAGAAATACAGGCAGAATGCTGCGGCAGAAAGGATCATGATATGTCAATTGACAGAGTGAAGGAATATTTTAAACAATATGGAATGGAAGACAGAATACTGGAATTTCCGGTATCCAGTGCGACGGTAGAGCTGGCGGCACAGGCACTTGGCTGTGAACCATGCAGAATTGCCAAAACCTTATCATTTATGGTAGGGGAGGAGCCTGTTCTTATTGTCATGGCAGGAGATGTTAAGATCGACAATGCAAAGTATAAAGCTAAATTTGGGAAGAAGGCAAAAATGCTGACAATGGACGAGGTAGTACTGCTGATCGGCCATGCTGTTGGCGGAGTATGTCCCTTTGCAGTAAATGAGGGTGTTAGCACATATCTGGATGAATCATTGAAGCGTTTTCCTACGGTATTTCCTGCCTGCGGAAGCAGTAACAGTGCCATTGAACTGAATATGGAGGAGTTGGAAAGGTTTTCCCGCAGTAAAGAGTGGATTGATGTAACTAAGGTAATATAAGGGAGATAGGATAAGCCATGTCAGAAAAAAGAGGTTCATTTAAAAGCAGCTTTGGGTTTGTTGCAGCCTGTATTGGTTCGGCAGTGGGAATGGGAAATATATGGATGTTTCCAACAAGGGTATCACTTTATGGAGGAGGTTCCTTTCTGATCCCATATGCTGTTTTTGTAATCCTTATTGGATTTACCGGTGTGACAGGAGAAATGAGTTTCGGACGTGCGGCAAGATCAGGTCCGGTAGATGCTTTTGGTATTGCCTGTGAGAAAAAAGGAAAAAGGAAGATAGGAGAAACACTGGGAATGATCCCCGTGCTTGGCTCTCTTGCCATGGCGATCGGCTATACAGTAGTCATGGGATGGATCCTGAAGTATACAGCAGGGGCATTTACCGGTTTTTCCATGGATAGTGCAGAGGAATATGCAGCAGCCTTTGGAGAGATGGCATCGGCATTTGGAAATGATGGATGGCAGATCATAGCGCTGATTCTTTGTATGGTGATCCTGATGCTCGGTGTGGGGCATGGAATAGAAAAAGCTAATAAGGTAATGATGCCGGCATTCTTTATACTGTTTGTGATCCTGGCAGTTTATGTAGCCTTTCAGCCTGGGGCAAGGGAAGGATATCAGTATATTTTCCGTATCGATCCGGCAGCCTTAAAGGATCCTGCAACATGGATATTTGCCCTTGGACAGGCATTCTTTTCCCTGTCAGTAGCAGGAAATGGAACCCTGATCTATGGTTCGTATCTGCCAGATCAGGAGGATATCCCGGCATCTGCAGGAAGAGTAGCGTTTTTCGACACGCTGGCGGCTCTTCTGGCAGCCCTTGTGATCATTCCGGCAATGGCCATGACAGGGGCACAGCTGGATCAGGGAGGTCCGGGTCTTCTGTTTATTTATCTTCCTAATCTGATCCATACCATGGCAGGGGGAAGCGTGATCATGATCGTATTTTTCGTAGCGGTATTCTTTGCAGGAATGTCATCCCTGATCAATCTGTATGAGGCACCGATCGCCACAGTACAGGAGAAGCTTAAGCTCGGAAGAGTGCCGGCCTGTGCACTGGTTGGTGGCATCAGTGTGATCATTTCCCTGGTCATCCAGGGAATCGTATCAGACTGGATGGATGTGCTGTCCATTTATATTTGTCCGCTGGGAGCAGGACTTGCCGGGATCATGTTCTTCTGGGTTCTTGGAAAGAGTTACGTGGAGGAGCAGGTTAACAAGGGAAGAGAAAGGAAATATACGAAAGTATTTTATCCGGTCTGTAAATACATTTATATTCCGGTTTGTATTCTTGTACTGGTTCTTGGCATTGCACTGGGAGGAATTGGCTGATGCAGATAATGGACTATATCAATGCCCACAGAGTGGATGAGAATCCCTGCGAATGTGTGATCCTGCCGGATGGCAGCGTGGAGGAGCCGACACCCTCCCACATCGAAAAGCTGGCACAGATAGCTGGAGAGGATAAGATTTCGATCAATAAAAAAATGGACAAAAACATGGAGCCGCTTCTTTTTATGGTGGAATATACAGGCTGCATGCTCGTGTGGCAGACACGGGTGGTTGTGCCCTCCAGTCCTACCGCCAAACAGGAGGAGGCGTTGGAAACATTGTACTTTGCAGCAATGCTTTCGCCGAATTACCTGCGGGAACAGGTGGGGGAGAATTATGTGGAATGTGTAAAAAGAAGCAGGAATGAACAGAAATAACAGGGGAATAGTAATTAATAAAGAAAGGGAATTACATTGAAGTTAGAAGAGTATCAGAAACTATGCAGCAGGTCAAAGATTATATGGACACAGCATTGCCTGGAAAGGATGCAGGAGAGAGATATCAGCAGAAAAGATGTAAAAAATGGTATATTAACAGGAGAAATCATAGAAGAGTATCCGGATGACTTCCCTAACCCAAGCTGTCTGATTTTTGGCTATACAATGGGGAACAGGATTTTGCATATTGTGGCTGGATGTGATACTATAAATATATATATTATTACTGCATATTATCCGGATACGAAGAAGTTTGAAGCAGATTTAAAGACGAGGAGAAAGGGATGATGATTATGTGTATGTATTGTAAGAACAGTTCAACAATAAACAGCACTACTACGCATGTTGTGAATTACAAGAACTGCATTATCGTGGTAAAAAATGTTCCCTGTCTGGAATGCGATCAGTGCGGTGAAAAATATTATACAGATGAAGTAGCGGAAAAATTGGAGTATATTGTAAACATGGCAAAAAAGTTAATGCAGGAGATTGCTGTAATAGATTACAGGCAGGCTGCGTAATTGCCGGACAGAAGTATAATGGCGGAGGAGTATTCCCCCGCCATTTATTAAATTCTATAGAGGAAAGTGTTGTCTTGAAGAGGAGGAAACCCAGATGAAGGTATTAGTTGTAGTGGATATGCAGAATGATTTTATTGACGGAGCACTGGGAACAAAGGAAGCAGAGGCAATCGTTCCTTTTGTAGCAGATAAGATCAGAAATTTTGATGGTATGGTTCTGTCAACCAGAGATACTCATTTTGAAAATTATCTGGAAACGCAGGAAGGAAAGAATCTGCCGGTAAAGCATTGTATTAAAGGAACCAATGGCTGGCAGATCAGAAAGGAAATAGCAGAGCTGGTTTCAGAAGAGCCTGTTGATAAACTGACATTTGGCAGTGACAGACTGCCGGAGAGATTATGGAAACTGGCAGACCAGGAGCCGATAGAAAGCATAACACTGGTTGGTCTCTGTACGGATATCTGTGTCATTTCCAATGCCATGGTAATAAAGACATTTTTCCCGGAGGTTCCCATCATTGTGGATGCAAAGTGCTGTGCAGGTGTTACACCGGAAAGTCATACACAGGCGCTGAATGCCATGAAGGTATGTCAGATCCAGATTGAGAATGAATAAATATGTGGAAGATCAGACAGATTTTTGATGGTGAATATGGCTGTGAAGAAAGGATGCCAGGAGAAGAAATGAAATGCCTTGTTGTGCTGGAGAACGAAGAGTGCCTGACAAAAGAGGTTATGGCAGAAGACAAATTCCTGACAGAAAACGGTCTGAATGAGGGAGATATCTGGCCGGAACAGTGATATTTTGGCACCGGCTTTTTGGTGTAGCTTTATACTTCGAAAATTGACGAACAGACGGCTGATAAGTATAATATTTATATGTTATTTACAGAAAATCAGGAAAGGTACAGTAGCAGATGACAGTGTTGGAATTCTTTGAAAATCTGATGCATCACATTGTAGAGGTTGCGATCCTCGTGTTTGAATTTATCGGTGTGATCGTAATTATCATCTCCGGACTGAAGGGTTTTTATTTTTATCTCCGCCGCAGGCCGGATATGAAGCTGGCACTGGCGCAGGGACTTGCCGTTGGACTGGAGTTCAAGCTCTGCAGTGAGATCCTGAAAACAGTAACAGTCCGGGATTTTAAAGAGATTGCTACAGTAGCGGGTATCATAGCGCTCCGGGCGGCACTGACATTTTTGATCCACTGGGAGATCAAGGAAGAGAAAGCAGAAGAAAAGGTGGAAGAGAAGACAACAAAGGAGTAGGCATGATCAAATTAGGATCCCATGTGGGAATGGCGGGAAAGGACATGTTCCTTGCTTCTGTGAAGGAAGCAGAAAGCTATGGTGCCAATGTCCTGATGCTCTATACAGGAGCTCCACAGAATACAAGACGAAAAGAAATCAAAGACCTGAATATCGAAAAAGGATGGGAATATGCGGCGCAGGCAGGCATTAACGAAATTGTTGTGCATGCGCCTTATATTATAAATCTGGCAAATACTGTGAAGCCGGAGACCTTCACACTTGCTGTAGAATTCCTTGAAAAGGAAATCATAAGGACTGCAGCCATGAGGAGCAAGGTGCTGGTGCTGCATCCAGGTTCCTGTCTGGATGCGGGTGTGGATGCCGGAACAGCCCAGATCGTTAAGGGATTAAATCAGGTGCTGGATCAGAATGAGGACGATGTTTTCATCGCACTGGAAACCATGGCCGGCAAGGGCAGTGAGATCGGCAGAAGCTTTGAGGAGCTTGCCAGGATTTATGAGGGGGTTCATAAAAAAGAGCGGCTCCGGGTATGCTTTGATACCTGCCACGTGAATGATGCCGGATATGATCTGGTACATGATTATGAAGGAGTATTCCAGCACTTTGATGAGGTGCTTGGACTTGGACAGATCGCAGTATTTCATATCAATGACAGCATGAATCCCTGTGGTACACATAAGGACAGGCATGCTAATATCGGAAAAGGATACCTTGGGGAAGAGGTACTGAAAAAGCTTGTCCACGATCCGAGATTTGAAGAAATACCGAAGATCCTGGAAACTCCATGGTTGTGTGAGGAAGGTTCTGATAAGAAGACAATCCCGCCTTATAAGGAGGAGATCCGTCAGCTTTTAGGATAAGGGTAAAAGAAGGGAAGAAAACTAATTGGTACGGAGAAGATATATTCCGCTTAGAACAGCACAGCCGGGAATGATCCTGGATCAGGCGATCATTGACAGAGCCGGTCGTGTGCTGATCGCAAGGAGAACACCACTTGAGGATTTTCATATTGAAGGCCTGAAAAAAATGGGAGTTGGCGGCATTTACATCCGTGAGGGGGAAGAAGATCCTGATCAGGAGGTAGAAAAAGAAGAACAGTCTCTGCCGGCAGCACTTCAAAATACTTATGACAAGGTTAAGGTAAAAGATCCTGCCAGGGTTAAAATTTCAGAAAGTGTGCGGAAACGTGTGGCGCAGGGAGTACAATACCTGTATCAGGATACGAATTCTGCAGACTTTACCAATGCGTCCAGGAGTATCACAGATGATCTGCTGAAGGCTATTGAGGACAATGATGCAGTGGCGGTGGATATCGGTGCCTTGCAGGTCAGTGATGAGTATACCTTTAAGCACAGCGTGGATGTGGCTACCATGGCCATGATCGTAGCAAGAAAATACGGACTGAATGATAATCAGGTTTATCAGATCGGTATCGCAGGTCTCTTGCATGATATTGGAAAATCTAAAATACCGAATGAGATATTGAACAAAGCGGCTAAACTGACAGATGATGAGTTTACCATTATGAAAATGCACTCTACTTATGGCTATCATATTCTGGAGCCGAAGAAGGATATCTCGCAGGAGGTCAAACTCGGGGTACTGCAGCATCATGAAAAGATGAATGGAAAGGGATATCCCATGCAGGTGACCGGGGAGAAGATCCACCTGTTTTCCAGGATCATTTCAGTAGCTGATATTTATGATGCCTTGGTGACAGAACGCCCTTATAAGAAACCCTTTTCTCCAAGGGCGGCAGTTGAGATGATCATGTCCATGACGGAAGAACTGGATATCAAAGTAATGAAATGCTTTATGGAAAGTGTGATCCTGTATCCGGTTGGCAGTGATGTCATGCTGAGTACAGGCGAAATGGCAAGGGTAGTAGAGAATCTGTCTTACGCTGTACTGCGGCCCAAGGTGCTTGGCCTGCAGAGCGGCAAGGTATATGATCTGGCCAATGATGTAAAGTGTGCGAATATTATTATTCTCTGACAGAAAGGCGATGGAATTATGTGTACGGCGGCAACTTATCGTACAAAAGATTTTTATTTTGGAAGAACGCTGGATTATGAATTTTCCTACGGTGAGGAAATAACAGTGACACCAAGGAACTATCCTTTTTCTTTCCGGTATCTTCCGGAGAAAAGAGAGCATTATGCAATCATAGGCATGGCTCATGTGGAAGAGGATTATCCATTATATTATGATGCAGTCAACGAAAAGGGACTTGGCATGGCCGGGCTCAATTTCGTAGGGAATGCTGTTTATGGAGAAGTAAGGGAAGGAAAAGAGAATGTGGCAGTTTTTGAACTGATCCCATATATTCTTTCGCAGTGTGAAAATACAGAAGAAGCAAGAGAACTCTTAGGAAAAATACAGATCACAGATACCAGATTTAAGGAACAGCTCCCCAATGGCAGGCTGCACTGGATCATTGCAGATGAAAAGGAAGCCATTACTGTGGAGTCAGTCACTGAGGGACTTAAGATTTATGAGAATGCGCCAGGTGTCCTGACTAACAATCCACCCTTTCCCTTGCAGATGTTCCAGCTGAACAATTATATGCAGCTTTCAAGCAGGCAGCCGGAGAATCTGTTTTCTGACCAGCTTTCCTTGGAAACCTACAGCAGAGGGATGGGAGCCCTTGGACTTCCGGGAGATCTTTCATCCGCATCCCGTTTTGTACGGGTGGCATTTACAAAGCTCCATGCCAGATCGGGAGAAGGGGAAGCGGACAGTGTAGGACAGTTTTTCCATATCCTTGGAAGCGTTGAGCAGACGAGGGGATGCTGCGAACTGGAGAATGGCAAATACGAAATTACCATTTACACCTCCTGCTGTAATGCAACAAAAGGTATCTATTACTACACGACTTATACGAACCGGCAGATCACAGCGGTTGACATGCACAGGGAGAAGCTGGATGGCACAGAGCTGATCCGCTATCCCATGCTGGAAGAAGAACAGATCCGGTTACAGAACGCATAAGGGCTGCTGCCGGCAGAATATACACAGAAACTTATGAAACAGAGGCAGTGTATAGAATGGAAGAAATACAGATCAGAAAATACGGGGAAAAGGACATTCCTGCCATGGTAAAAATCTGGAATGAAGTGGTAGAGGATGGCATTGCATTTCCCCAGTTGGAGGTACTGACAGAAGAAAGCGGCAGAGAATTTTTTGCGCAGCAGACTTACTGCGGCGTAGCAGAGGATGAGACAGGAGAGGTACTTGGCCTTTATATCCTGCATCCCAATAATGTGGGAAGATGCGGGCACATCTGTAATGCCAGCTATGCGGTAAGCGGTGAGAAAAGAGGACTGCACATCGGAGAGAAGCTGGTCAGGGACTGCATCAGACAGGCACATGAAGAGGGCTTCCGTGTTCTGCAGTTTAATGCTGTTGTGGCTTCCAATGTCCATGCAAGACATTTATATGAAAGAATTGGATTCCATCAGCTGGGAACCATTCCGGGAGGCTTTCTGTTAAAAGACGGCACATATGAGGATATCTGTCCTTATTATATAGAGGTCTGAAGAAAAAAGGGTAGCGGGGAAAATGCTTTTTCGCTATAATGAGACAGAGAGATAAAGAGATGAAGCTGAAAGAACAGCAGAATGGAGGCATTATGGAAATCGTATGTTTGGATCTTGAGGGCGTACTGGTACCGGAAATCTGGATCGCATTTGCAGAGGAGACAGGGATCCCGGAGTTAAAGAGAACCACCAGAGATGAGCCTGATTATGATAAGCTGATGAAATACAGGATTGGCATTTTAAAGGAACACGGACTTGGACTGAAGGAGATTCAGGAAACAATCGAAAAGATCGATCCCCTGCCGGGAGCAAAGGAGTTTCTTGACCAGCTCCGCAGCCTGACACAGGTGATCATTGTCAGTGATACTTTTTCCCAGTTTGCAGGACCGCTGATGAAGAAGCTGGGTTATCCTACCATTTTCTGTAATTCCCTGGTAGTGGCACCGGACGGAGAGATCACAGATTTCAAGATGCGCTGTGAAAAGTCCAAGTACACAACAGTAAAGGCACTGCAGTCTATCGGCTATGATACGATCGCCAGCGGTGACAGCCACAATGATCTTGGTATGATCGAGGCCAGCAAGGCAGGCTTCCTGTTCCGCACCACAGAGGCGATCAAACAGGAGTACCCGCAGTATCCAGCTTTTGAGACCTATGATGAGCTGCTTGCAGCGATCAAAGAAGTGATTGCCTGAGGCTGAGCAGCGGCTTTCTTGCAATGGACTCAGAGGGCTTTCCTGACTTCGATAGCCTTCATGGGACACATTTCCTGACAGCAGAAGCAGGAAATACAGCCTTTCTTTTGAAAATGGGCTTTATGATCTTTGATTTTTATGATATGCGCCGGGCAGCTCTCGGCGCATTTTCTACAGCCGACGCATTTTTCCGGGATCAGTTTCGGATAGGACTTGAAAATGGATCCAAGGAGTGCGATGAAAGGCTTTTGCAGGAAAGAGGGCAGTGACGTGGAGAAATCAAGCCGCCTGGTATCCGGAACCTGAAATGGTGTCAGGTCTTCAGGGATCGGATCTCCTGTGAGCGTGATTTCATCCGGCTTTGTCAGGTGGGCTTCCACAGCCTGACGGATCATGACAATATCCATGGGATCCAGTTTCATCAGGCCTGCGGCAAAATAATCCTGTGTATAAAAATCTCTGGCTGCGAGCAGCAGGTGCAGGGGATGAGAGGTGCCGCCGGTAGGGCCGTTTCCTTCCATGGCATCTATGGCATCGATGATGGTGACAGCCGGATTGACAGTCTGTGCCAGTTCAAGAAGCATCCGGGAGAAATCTTCAATATCCGGGAAGCGGTAGTGCATCTGAGGCTTTTCAAGACCCGGTATGGTACCGAAGAGATTTTTGATCCCGCCGGAATAACCGGTCATGGCATGGGTTTTTAACTTGGCGATATTGATCACATAATCGGCATCCAGAATGGGCGATATGATATGAAAGCTGTGGTTGACAAAGCCCTCTTTGCAGGGAATTGTCCTTGCGGTAAAGTCCATATTAAGATGAAGGACATCTTCAAGAGGTGCCACACCACAGGTTTTATAAAGGGCTTTCATATACTCGGCATTATAGAGACCGCCGGAGCTTTCGGCCAGCGTGATATCGGTAATACCATGGGAGTGAAGATATCTGGCCACGCAGCGGATCACAACAGGATGCGTTGTCACCGGATAAACCGGACTTTTGGCCATGACAAGATTGGGCTTGATGACAACCTTCATACCGGGATGAAGATCAGCCGGGACGGAGAGGGCATCAAGGGCTTTGCAGATGGCAGAATAAACAAGATCTTCTTTATAATCATTAACGGAATATAATGTTTGCAGCATGGGATACCTTTCTTTTTTGCAATACTGGTATCATAAGTGTAACACGTCTGAAGACGACAGAAAAGGAAAAGAGGAACGCAATATGAATATAGAAACAGTAGCAATCATGGGAGCAGGTGCCGTAGGCAGTTATTTTATCACAGGACTGACCCCAAAGCTTGGAGACCACCTTATGGTGATCGCAGAAGGAGAGAGAAAAGAACGTCTGACAAGGGAGGGCATCATTGTCAACCATGAAAACTGGAAGCTGAATGTGAAGACGCCGGAGGAAGCAAGGGGAGCAGATCTGCTTCTGATCGCCACCAAATATGGTGCGCTGAAGGAAAGCCTTCCGGCTGTTGAAAAGATCGTAGATGATCATACGGTTGTAATGAGTCTTTTAAATGGTGTAGACAGTGAAGAGATCATCGGAGGGCGGATCGGAAAGCAGCATATGGTATATTCCATGATGAAGATCGCTTCTGAAAGAGATGGCAACAGCATTGTGTATGATCCTTCTGTAACACAGGGTGTTTTCTTCGGGGAAGCAGACCGGAAGAGAAGTGAGAGGGTAGAGGCTATCGCAGCACTTTTTGAGGGAACCGATATCCGCTACACGATCTGCAGCGATATCATCCGGGATATCTGGTTTAAATATGCACTGAATGTAAGCAAAAACCTTCCGCAGGCAGTCTTAAACTGCAGCTTTGCAGGGTACAGTGCCAGTGAGCATGTGGCATTCATAAGCCAGAAGCTCCGGGATGAGGTTGTGGCAGTGGCAGCAGCGAAGGGCATTGATATCAGTGATGAGGACAATACCCTTGGAAAGAACAGTGCCATATCCGGAGCAGCAAGATTTTCCACACTGCAGGATCTGGACGCAAAGCGTCATACAGAGATCGACATGTTCTCTGGTGCCATGATCCGTATGGGACAGGAGCTGGGAATCCCGACACCTTATAATGAGTATACCTACCATGCCATCAAGGCACTGGAAGAGAAAAATGACGGTCTGTTTTCCTAAAGACCGGAGAATCCTGCAAGCAGGATTCTTTTTTTTTACGCTTTACCTATTGACATGGTAGGCGAATAGGAATACTATCTCCATAGATGAAAAAAGGAGGAACACCGCACAATGGTAATTTCTTCAAAAGGAAGATATGCACTGCGGATCATGGTCTATCTGGCAGGAAAGCCGGAAGGAGAATATGTACCGCTGAAGGAAATATCCGAGAAGGAAAATATTTCACAGAAATATCTGGAAAGTATTGCGACAGTCCTGTCCAAGGGACATCTGATCGAGGCAGCAAGCGGTCACAAGGGCGGCTATCACCTGTCAAGAAAACCGGAAGAGTACAGCATAGGAGAGGTGCTCCGCATGACAGAAGGAAGTCTGGCACCGGTGGCCTGTCTGAAGGAGGATGCAGGACACTGTGATCAGGCAGATCTGTGTTATACACTGCCGATCTGGCAGGGGCTTGCCGATGTCATCAATAATTATCTGGATTCCATTTCCTTAAAGGATGTGGCGGACAGTGCACAGAATATGGAAAACAGTCAGGACATTCCTGACAAGAAGGAGGAGTAATTATGGAAGAAAAGCATTTGCTTACGGTGAAGAATCTGCATGTAAATGTGGAAGATAAAGAGATCCTGCACGGTGTGGATCTTACGATCAACAAAGGGGAGACTCATGTACTGATGGGACCGAACGGAACCGGCAAGTCGACCCTTGGCTATGCCCTGATGGGAAATCCGAGATACAGTGTCACAGAAGGTGAAATCTGGTTTCAGGGAAAGAATATAACAGAGGAAGCAGTGAATGAGAGAGCAAAGAATGGTATCTTCCTTTCCTTCCAGAATCCGCTGGAGGTTCCAGGTGTCACCTTAAGCGCCTTTATCAGAAGCGCCCTGGAGCAGAAGACAGGCAAGCGGATCCGCCTTTGGGATTTCAAGAAGGAACTGGCAAGGACCATGGAAATCCTGCAGATGGATCCTTCCTATGCAGAACGTGACCTGAATGTGGGATTTTCGGGTGGTGAAAAGAAAAAGGCAGAGATCCTGCAGCTTCTGATGCTGAAGCCTTCCCTTGCCATTCTGGATGAAACAGACTCCGGACTTGATGTGGATGCGGTCCGCACTGTTTCAAGGGGAATCGAGGAATACCAGAAGAACTGTGACGGCGGTCTTCTGATCATTACCCACAGCACAAGGATCCTGGAGTATCTTTCCGTGGATGATACCCATGTGATGGTAGAAGGAAAGATCGTGAAGACAGGAGATGCATCCCTGGTAGATGAGATCAATGAAAAGGGATTCAAAGAGGTAACATTATGAAAGAAAAAAGTCATGTAGAGGATATAGACAGAAGCATCTATGATTTCCGGGATGAAGAGAAGGATGCTTACCGGATCAATGCCGGTCTGACACCTGAGATCGTGGAGAAGCTGTCCAAAGAAAAGCATGATCCGGCATGGATGGAGCTGTTTCGTCTGCAGTCCCTGCAGATTTATAATCAGATGCCGGTTCCGGACTGGGGACCGTCCATAGAAGGACTGAACATGGATCAGATCGTGACCTATGTCAGACCGAATACCAAAATGCAGGCCAAGTGGTCTGATGTACCGGAGGATATCAAGAATACCTTTGAGCGTCTCGGTATCCCGGAGGCAGAGAGAAAGTCCCTGGCAGGTGTCGGTGCCCAGTATGATTCTGAGCTGGTTTATCATAATGTAAGAGAAGAGGTAGCAGCGCAGGGCGTTGTTTATACAGATATGGAAAGTGCCCTGAACGGTGAATATGCCGATATGGTGAGGAAACACTTTATGAAGCTGGTCAAGCCAAATGACCACAAATTTGCAGCCCTTCACGGCGCTGTATGGTCAGGTGGTTCCTTTGTCTACGTGCCAAAGGGGGTATCCGTAGAGATCCCGCTGCAGTCCTATTTCAGACTGAATGCACCGGGAGCCGGACAGTTTGAGCATACCCTGATCATTGTGGATGAGGGAGCAGATCTGCATTTCATAGAAGGCTGTTCTGCACCGAAGTACAATGTGGCAAACCTTCATGCAGGATGTGTAGAGCTGTTCGTAGGAAAGAATGCAAGACTGCGTTACTCCACGATTGAGAACTGGTCCAAGAATATGTACAACCTGAATACCAAGAGAGCACTGGTAGAAGAGGGAGGAACCATCGAGTGGGTTTCCGGATCCTTCGGTTCCCACGTATCCTATCTGTATCCCATGAGTATCCTGAAGGGAAAGGGTGCCAAAATGGAATTTACCGGTATTACCTTTGCCGGAAAGGGACAGAACCTGGATACCGGCGCCAAGGTCGTACACAGCGCACCGGATACCAGCTCCTATATGAATACCAGATCCATTTCCAAGGATGGAGGAATCAGTACCTTCCGTTCTTCCGTAGTGGTGACAAAGGAAGCAAAAAACGCCAAGTCAGCAGTTTCCTGTCAGTCTCTGATGCTGGATTCCATTTCCAGGTCAGACACCATACCGGCTATGGATATCAGGACAAAGGATGCCAATATCGGGCACGAAGCCAAGATCGGAAGTATCAGTGACGAAGCAGTATTTTATCTGATGAGCAGAGGCATGAGCGAAGAGGATGCAAGAGCCTGCATCGTCAGTGGATTTGCCGACAATGTTTCCAAGGAACTCCCGCTGGAATATGCAGTGGAGATGAACAATCTGATCCGCCTGGAAATGAAGGGCAGCATCGGATAAGGGAGGATAATGATGGAACAGAACAGAGAGATCAAGATCAATCAGCTTCCTTCCAAAACCTGGCACTGGCTTCATATGAATGAAGCTGTTGTTACGGTGCCGGAGAAGATGGAAGAAGCGGCTATTATAATAGAAGAAACAGATCAGCTTGTAAAAGTAAAGGTGGCAGCAGGGGAAGGCAGCTTTCCTGTAAAAGCAGAAGCAGGAAAAGAGATTACCGTTGTAGAGCAGCTTGGCAGCCTGGAAGGAAATGAAACAGGGATGCTGAAATTCCACACGGAGCTGGAGCTTCAGGAAAACAGTCATATCCATCTGATCCAGATATGTATGCCCTCAGAAGGACGGACACTGATCAATGAGGTTACAGCGAAGGCAGAAAAGAATGCCAGGGTATCTGTAACTCAGCTTTTCCTTGGCGAAGGAAACACCTACAGTGAAGTGAATGCAGGACTTCTTGGCAGGGAAGCAGATCTGACAGCAAAGCTCGGATATTTCCTGCAGAAAGAGCAGAAACTGGACATTAACCTGATCGCTGATCACAGAGGGCAAAAGACGACCTGTGATATTACGGCAGAAGGGACCCTGAAGGACAAGGCACAGAAGATCTTCCGTGGAACCATTGATTTCAAAAAGGGTGCCTGTGGAGCAAAGGGCAGTGAGGTAGAGGAGGTACTGCTTCTTTCAGATGATATCGTCAATAAGACCATACCGCTGATCCTCTGCGCAGAGGAGGATGTGGAAGGTAACCATGGGGCAACTATTGGCGAGCTGGATGAAGAGACACTGTTTTACTTTGCAGCAAGAGGCATAGACAGGAAAACAGCAGAAAATATGATGGCAAGAGCAAAGCTTGAAAAGCTCTGCCATGAGATACCGGATGAGGAAACCAGGCAGCTTGTGATGGAACAGCTTGAAAAGCTCATGCCTGAGACAGCAAGGGAGGAAAATGCAGATGAAGCGTGATTACAGAGAAGATTTTCCACTGCTGATGCAGAATGAGACAGCCTATCTTGATAATGCGGCAACAGCCCAGCGTCCGGCCTGCGTGATCGAGCGGGAAAAAGCCTTCTACGAAACAGAGAATGCCAATCCCATGAGAGGGTTCTATCCTTTAAGCCTTGCAGCGACAGAAAGCTATGAAGCGGCAAGAAAAACCGTGCGTGATTTCCTAAACGCAGCCCACACAGAAGAGATCATTTTTACCAGAAATACAACAGAGAGCCTGAACCTTGTGGCATACAGCTATGGCCTTACCAATCTGAAGCCGGGAGATGAGATCGCCGTATCCATTATGGAGCATCACAGCAATCTCCTGCCATGGCAGATGACAGCCAGGGTGACAGGGGCAAAGCTCCATTTCCTTGAGTGTGAACAGGATGGCACCCTTACAGAGGAAACCCTGACAAAGGGGATCCACGAAGGAACGAAGCTGGTAGCTGTGGCTCAGGTATCCAATGTCCTTGGCTGCCAGAATCCCATAGAGGAGATCTGTAAAAGGGCACATGAGGTGGGAGCGGTCGTTGTCGTGGATGCCGCACAGAGTGCACCCCATATGCCAATTGACGTGCAGAAGCTTGATGCTGATTTTCTGGCTTTTTCCGGGCATAAGCTGCTTGGCCCCATGGGAATCGGTGTCCTTTACGGAAAGCGGGAGCTGTTAGATGCCATGCCGCCCTTCCTGACTGGGGGTGAGATGATCGAGTCCGTGACAAGGGAGGGAGCGGTCTTTGCGGAGCTGCCCCACAAATTTGAAGCTGGTACGGTGAATGCAGCCGGGGCAGCAGGTCTTGCGGCAGCGATCGAATATATTCAGGGCATTGGCTTTCCTGAAATCATGGAAAAGGAAGAAGCACTGACCAGACAGGCCATGGAAGGAATCGCAAAGATCCCTCATGTGAAGATCCTCGGATCGGAAAGATGGGAAAATCACACCGGTATCGTAGCCTTTACTGTAGAAGGGGTACATCCACATGATGTCAGTGAGATCCTTTCCTCTGACGGGATCGATGTAAGAGCCGGACATCACTGTGCGCAGCCGCTGCTTGCCTATCTGGGAGACAATGTGGCAACAAGAGCCAGCTTTATGTTTTATAATACCCCGGAAGAGGTGGAAAAGCTCATTCAAAGCGTAGCATCCATCAGAAGGAGAATGGGTTATGGAGAATAGAAATTTTTATAATGAGATACTGACAGAGCACAATATGCGCCCGGAATTCAAGCATGAGCTGCCGGATGCCAATATTGTCCTGGAAGGAAAAAATCCAAACTGCGGAGATGATATCTTCCTGAAGCTGAAGGTAGAGGACGGTGTGATCACAGATGGTGCCTTCACCGGAGACGGATGTGCCATTTCCAGCGCATCTGCAGATATCATGCTTGGCATGATCATTGGAAAGACAAAGGAGGAGGCCCTGCAGCTTGGAGAGCTTTTCTTAAAGATGATCAAGGGAGAAGCTTCTGATGAGGAGATCGACCAGCTTGAAGAAGCATCGGCCCTGAAGGATATCGCCCATATGCCTGCCAGAGTCAAATGTGCGGTTCTTGGATGGCATACGCTGAAGGAGGCGCTGAAGGATCAGTAGCTGCACGGAAAAATAACAGAAAACATGCTTATTGATTATGTTTCTCAATAACGAAAAAAGAATGGAATATTTGGCACGGTGACGCTATAATAATTTTTTATAAAAAAAGAAAGGTACGGTGCAAAAGATGAAATTAAACCTTAAGAAAATTGATGGAAAAAAGACCGGTATTTTCGCAGCAGGAGTTCTCTTTGGAACAGCAGGGATTAAGATTCTTTCCAGCAGGGATGCCAGGAAAGTTTATACCTACTGTACAGCCGCAGTACTCAGAGCGAAAGAATGCGTCATGAAAACAGCAACCAATATCCAGGAGAATGCAGAAGATATCTACGCAGAAGCACAGCAGATCAATGAAGACAGAGCTGCTAAATATGATGAGGAGTATTCTGCAGAAGCAAAGGCTGAAGATGTGTCAGAGGAAGCTGCAGGCGAATAAGTAAGGCTATGAGATTTATAATAAAGCATGAAATCAGAGGCAGGATGCGGATCCATATCCTGCAGAGCAGAATGAGCTTTGAACAGGCGGATACCCTGCAGTATTATCTGGATGCAAAGGAACAGGTCATAAATGCAAAGATCCAGGAACGTACCGCAGATGTAACGGTCAGCTATCAGGGAAGCCGGGAAGAAATCCTTTCTGTGCTGGAAGCATTTACCTATGAAAAGGCGCAGGTGCCGGAAACGTATCTTAAGAATTCCGGCAGACAGATGAACCGGGAGTACTGGGACAGGCTGGTCAACAAAACAGTGATCTATTTTGGAAACAAGATATTTCTTCCCTATCCGATCCGGGCAGGGATCACCATGATCACTTCCGTAAAATACATCTGGAAGGGACTGACGACTCTTGCCAGGCGAAGGATTGAAGTGCCGGTACTGGATGCCACAGCGATTGGTGTATCTATTTTTAGAGGTGACATTTCTACGGCAAGTTCCGTAATGTTTCTTCTTTCACTTGGAGAGATCCTGGAAGAATGGACACATAAGAAATCAGTCGGAGATCTGGCACGGAGCATGTCTCTGAATATCAGTAAGGTATGGCTTGTCCGTGACGGACAGGAAATTATGGTTCCTGTTACCGAGATCAGGAGTGGCGACCCTGTCAGGGTGCATATGGGAAATGTCATTCCCTTCGATGGCTGTGTGACAGATGGGGAGGCCATGGTCAACCAGGCATCCCTTACCGGGGAATCCGTTCCTGTCAGAAGAGCAGAAGGCAGTACTGTTTATGCCGGAACAGTTGTGGAAGAAGGCGAGATCACCTTTAAGGTAAAGGAGGCAAACGGCTCCAGCAAGTATGAGAAGATCATGGCGATGATCGAGGAGTCCGAGAAGCTGAAATCCTCTCTGGAAAGTAAGGCAGAGCATCTGGCAGACAGACTGGTGCCGTATACCTTCCTGGGAACCGGTCTTGTATGGCTGCTTACCAGAAATATGACAAAGACGATCTCTGTACTGATGGTAGATTTCTCCTGCGCACTGAAGCTGGCGATGCCTCTTTCCGTATTGTCAGCGATCCGTGAGGCAAGCACCCATGATATTACGGTAAAGGGCGGCAAGTATCTGGAAGCCATGGCAGATGCCACAACGATTGTCTTTGACAAGACAGGAACACTGACCAAGGCACAGCCTACAGTAGTAGAAGTTATTTCCTTTGATGAAAAATCGCCGGATGAGCTGCTTCGTATCGCAGCCTGTCTGGAAGAGCATTTCCCTCATTCCATGGCCAAGGCCGTGGTACGGGAGGCTGAGAAAAAGCACCTGGTACATGAGGAGCTGCATTCCAAGGTGGAATATATTGTAGCCCATGGAATTTCTTCCATGCTGGAGGATAAAAAAGTAGTTATTGGCAGCTATCATTTTGTGTTTGAAGATGAAAGGGCACAGATCCCTGCAGAGAAGCAGGAGCTGTTTGACCATCTGTCTGCAGAGTATTCCCACCTATATATGGCGATCGATGGAAGGCTTGCAGCCGTGATCTGTATTGAAGATCCGCTCCGTCCGGAAGCAGCAGAGGTGGTAAAGGAGCTGAAAAAGACCGGAATCACCAAGGTAGTCATGATGACAGGTGACAGTGACAGGATCGCAAGGACGATCGCAGAGCGTGTCGGTGTGGATGAATATTATTCTGAGGTTCTGCCGGAGGATAAGGCGGGCTTTGTAGAGAGGGAAAAGGCAGCCGGACGGAAGGTGATCATGATCGGAGACGGTATCAATGATTCACCGGCGCTTTCCGCATCAGATGTGGGAATTGCCATCAGTGATGGTGCCGAGATCGCACGGGAGATCGCAGATGTGACCATTGGCGCAGATAATCTGTATGAAGTGGTTACATTGAAGAAGCTGAGCAATGCACTGATGAAGCGGATCCGTAAGAACTATAAGGCGATCGTAGGAATCAATGCAAGTCTGATCGCCCTCGGTGTAGCCGGTGTGTTCCAGCCTACGACATCCGCACTTCTTCATAACACCTCAACGCTGGTGATCAGCATGAAGAGCATGAAAAATCTGCTTGGAAAAGAAGAGAATGAAGAGGAAGCTGCTCACGGGGAAATGAATCTGGAGCTGGCAGTGCAGTAAAAAGAAATGAAAAAGAAATATAACAGGCAGGCGGAGCTTTGGCTCCGCCTGTTTTCCGTATATGAGATTTACTGCATCCGGAACTGCCTGGGTGTCATGCCGGTCAGCTTACGGAACATGGAAGTGAAGTGGCTGGCATCAGCAAAGCCTACACGCTGTCCGATCACCTGGATCTGCAGCTGCCTGTTTGTCAGAAGCAGCTCCTTGGCACGGCTGATCCGGTAGAAGGTCAGGTATTCATAGACAGAACAGCCAAGAAAACGAAGGAAGAGCCGGGACAGATACTGCTGGGAGACATGCAGGGAGGCAGCGATCTGTGAAGCAGTCAGCTCTTCATTGAAATATCCAGCGATCAGCTGCAGGGCAGGCGCAATATAGGACTGATACAGAGGATGATCCTTGGCAGAATTGCCGCCGTTTTTGTCAGAAAGCAGGAGCATGAGGTGATAACCCGTGACCGACAGAGCGGTGGTATCAACAGGAGATGCAGCCATGAGATCAGCACCTTCCCGGATCAGCTCCCGGATCGATCCGGTATCAGAGGAAGGAAAGAAACGTACCTTGTCCTGGATCAGGGACGGAAAGGTATCTGACAGGGTGCCGGTGAAGGTGACAAAGGTGGTGATCCAGTCTGCACCTTCTGCATGGTAGGAGTGAGGAACAAAAGGGGCGATCAGAAGCCCATCACCCTCTGTAAGCCGGTATTGTCTGCCGCAGGCGGTAAATGAGCCACAGCCCTGTTCAGTTTGTAAATAGTGATAGAGTGGATAACCATCCGGTCTGTCCCAGGGCTCCTGATGCCAGTCAAAACCTGCGGAATCCAGCGTGAAAGGGTCCTGCAGCGGAGTGTTCCTGAAAAAAATAGGCATAGTACTTCTCCTGTTTCAAAATGTTATATTTATTAGTTTATCATGTTACACACGAAGCTGTAAAGAACAGTTATAATCAGCATTAAGAGAAGCTGGAAAGAACAATAAAGGACATAAGGAGAAATAAATATGGCAGGTAAATTTCAGAGAATTTTGTATGGCGGGGATTATAATCCCAATCAATGGACGGAGGAGGTCTGGAAGGAAGATATGAGAATGTTCCGCAAGGCCGGTATCAACAGTGCCACGATCAACGTATTTTCCTGGGCGAAGATCCAGCCCTCAGAGGAAACCTATTATTTTGATGAGCTGGATAAGATCGTAGACATGCTTTCTACAGAAGAGGATGATATTGTCATGGCAACCTCTACAGGTGCCCTTCCTGCATGGATGGTAAAGCGGTACCCGGAGGTGGCAAGAACTGATTATGAAGGCAGACATCATAAGTTCGGACAGCGTCATAATGCCTGCCCAAATTCCCAGGTTTACCGGAAGTTTATGGTCGTTCTGACAGCAAAGCTGGCAGAACGTTATGCACATAACCCTCATATTACCTGCTGGCATATCAACAATGAGTACGGCGGAGAGTGCTACTGTGAGAACTGTGAAAAGGCATTCCGTGTCTGGCTTAAGAAGAAATATAAGACAATCGAGGCTGTCAACAAGGCATGGAATACTGAATTCTGGGGACATACCTTCTATGATTTTGATGAAATCGTACTTCCAAATGTCCTGGGTGATGGAATCGGGACCGAGGATACTGCATTTGCAGGTCTTTCTATTGATTATAAGAGATTTAATTCCGACAGTCTGCTGGAAAACTACTGCATGGAGAGAGATGCCGTCAAGGCGGTCAATCCGGATGCGCTGGTGACCACAAACCTGATGGGCACATACAAGGGACTCGATTATTTCAAATGGGCGAAGGAAATGGATATTGTTTCCTGGGATAACTATCCGGCACTGGATACCCCCTGGAGCTTTACAGCCATGACCCATGATCTGATGAGAGGATTAAAGAAAGAGCCCTTTATGCTGATGGAGCAGACACCCAGCCAGCAGAACTGGCAGAAATATAATTCACTGAAGCGTCCCGGACAGATGCGGGCACAGAGCTACCAGACGCTTGCGCACGGAGCAGATACCATTCAGTTTTTCCAGCTCCGCAGAAGTGTGGGCGGCTGTGAGAAATTTCATGGTGCAGTGATCGCCCATGCAGGAACAGAGAATACCAGAGTATTCCGTGAGGTATCGCAGCTTGGAGAAGAACTGGCAAGACTTGGCAGGGATATCCTTGGAACAGAGAACCGGGCAGAAGTAGCCATGATCTTTGACTGGGACAATTACTGGGGACTGGAATATACAAGCGGCCCTTCCGAGGATCTGAAGTACGTGGATCAGATCCATCAGTATTACCGTTATTTCTACGAGCACAACATTCCGGTAGACATGGTATCAGCAGAGGATACGTTTGCTGGCTACAAGGTAGTGGCAGCGCCTGTTCTTTATATGGTAAAGGAAGGCATGAAGGAAGCGCTGACTGATTTTGTAAAGCAGGGCGGTATCCTGATCCTGACTTATATGAGCGGTATCGTAGATCAGTCTGATAATGTATATCTTGGTGGATATCCGGGTCCCCTTCGTGAGCTTGCCGGTGTGTGGGTAGAAGAAATTGATGCCCTGTTCCCGGATCAGAAGAATCAGATGATCTTTGCAGACGGCAGGGAGGCGGAATGCGGGCTTGTCTGTGATATCATGCATCTGGAAGGTGCAGAGGCACTTGCTGTATACGGCAGTGACTTTTATAAGGACAGTCCAGTCGTAACAAGGAATGCTTATGGAGAAGGAAGCACTTATTATATAGGAAGTGATCCGTCAGAGGAAGGAATAGAAATGATCCTTGACAAAGTCAGGGAGGAGGCCGGTATCAGCGGTGCATCCGGGAAGAAAGCCGGACTTGAGATCGTCAGCAGGTGGAATGGCGAACAGGAATACGGCTTCCTGATGAATTTCACCGATCAGGTGCTGCCGGTTCCGGAGAGGTTTGCAGGAAAAGAAGACCTTCTTACAGAAAAGGCTGTTGAACGTGGTGAAACCATGAAGAAATATGATGTAAAGATCGTAAAGATGTAATAGAAGAGTTCCAGGGCTCCTGCCATACGGCGGGAGCCTTTTTCGATGGGAGTCTTTTTCCTTCATTTTTATAATGACACAAAATAGAGGAAATGCTATAATAAGACTGCTTTACTGGGTTCACCGGCACAAAATGGGGAAAACTGTATAAAGTGAATAATAAAAGGACTTCTGTTTTATGAAAATAAATGTGAATGGATATGAAATTGCCTATCAGATAACCGGACAGGGTGAGGACACGGTAGTGATCCTGCAGGGCTGGGGCACAGAATTTGCTACCTACAATTCGGTAGCAGCCTGTATTTCAGACAGATACCGGGTAGTGCAGTTTGATTTCCCGGGCTTTGGGGCAAGCGATGAGCCAAGAGAACCCTGGGCGGTAGAGGATTATGCAAATTTCTTTCTGGATCTTATGGCAGCTCTTGGCATCCAGAAGGCCACACTGCTTGGCCATTCCTATGGAGGAAGAGTCATTATACGGCTGGCGGCAAGAGAGAGTCTGCCCTTTACCATAGAACGGATCGTGCTGGTTGACAGTGCGGGGATCCTGCCAAAGAAAACCTGGAAACAGAAAATGAAGATCAGACGCTATAAGCAGCTGAAAAGGATCGTAAACCTGAAGCTGGTATATGCCATCTGTCCGAGACTGATCGATGAATGGAGGAACAGTCAGGGATCAGCCGATTACCGGAATGCATCGCCCATGATGCGCCAGTGTCTTGTGAAGGCGGTCAATGAAGACCTGACAGAGCTTCTGCCAAAGATTAAGCAGGATACCCTGCTGATCTGGGGAGATCTGGATACGGCAACACCGATCGCTGATGCGAAGCTCATGGAAGAAAAGATCCCGGGCGCAGGTCTTGCAGTGATTCCCGGCACCGGACATTTCAGCTTTCTGGAGAACCCGGCGCTGTTCCGGAGCATTATGCAGGCATACTTTGCCTAGGCGGGGAATAAAACGAAAAGAAAGGTGCTTTTACCATGATAACCATTACAGCCATCAGTATCCTCTGTACCGTGCTGACACTGCCGGCATTTTTATATGTGCTGCGCTATAATCTGCATATGTTCCAGCTAAATGGATACAAAAATGGAGAACATATCCACTGGCTTAAGAAAAATGTAAGCAGACAGTATCTGCTGATCCTGATCGGGATCTCCGGCATCCTAAGCATGTGCCTGCCGGGTATCGTGACATTACTCCTGCAGACTGCCGCCGCCCTGATCTGCATGAAGTATTATCTTTATCTGAAGAAAACCAATACCAAGAAGAAGCTGGTCTATACAGCCCGTGTGAAAAGGCTGATACTGACAGACAGCATCCTGGTGATTTTACTGCTTGCTCTGACAGGAGTATTTCTTGGAGTCAGCAGGATTGCCGGTGCGTTTGCCATTCTGACAGCACTGCAGATCATAGCACTTGTGATCGTAAACTGGATCAACAGGCCGGTGGAGGGCATGATCAACCAGCACTACATCAATGATGCGAAAAAAAAGCTGCGGAGTGTGCCGGATCTGACCGTGATCGGTGTGACCGGAAGCTATGGCAAGACGAGTGTGAAATATTATCTGGATACACTGTTAAAGGAGCATTTCGAGGTGCTGATCACACCGGAGAGCTACAATACCCCCATGGGTGTTGTCAAGACGATCCGCAGTTCCTTAAAGCCCTCCCATCAGATCTTTATCTGTGAAATGGGTGCCAGACATGTAGGGGATATCAAGGAGATCTGTGATATCGTTCATCCTGAACACGGGATCATTACTTCTGTAGGCCCCCAGCATCTGGAAACCTTTTTTAATATGGACAATATCGTAAACACCAAGTTTGAGCTGGCGGATGCCCTGCCGGAGGTTGGGCTTCTTTTCCTGAACGGGGATAATGAATATATCAGGAACCACAGTGGTAAATACAAAAATAAGATTTTTTATACTACTGGAGAATGGGCGAAGGCCAGGGAGCTGGAAAGCCAGATCGAAGAGGGAGAGGTTTCCCGGTATTATCAGACAGGGGACGTGAAGCTTTCCCGTACCGGTACGGAGTTCACTGTGACAGCTCCGGATGGGGAGAAGGAAACCTTCCAGATGCGGCTCCTTGGTGAGCACAATGTGATCAATGTGGCAGGTGCTGTTGCGGTGGCGAATACACTTGGTATTCCGCTGAAGCAGCTCAAGGTTCCGGTCCGCCGGATCCAGCCGGTCGCACACAGAATGCAGCTTCTGGAAAGGGGAAATTATACGATCATTGATGATGCGTTTAATTCCAATCCGGTAGGCTCACGGGCAGCGGTAGAGACATTGAAGCAGTTTGAGGGTGTCCGTATCCTGATCACACCCGGAATGGTAGAGCTTGGAGAAAAGGAAGAGGAATATAATTACAAATTCGGTACCTATGCGGCAGACTGCTGCGATTATATCCTTTTAGTAGGGGAAAAGCATACAGCCCCCATCCATAAAGGGGTACTGGAGAGCGGATTTTCACAGGAAAGATGCAGAGTATTTGAAAAACTGGAGGATGCTCTGTCATTTGCATATAGTATTAAGGATGAAGGCCATAAATTTATTCTGCTGGAAAATGACCTTCCGGATAATTATTAAGGAGGCAGTTCATGAAAACAAGAGTGGCAGTAATGTTTGGTGGAAAGAGTGTGGAGCATGAGGTATCCGTTATCTCCGGAATCCAGGCAATCATGAGTATGGATCAGGAAAAATACGAGGTTATTCCCGTATACCTGACCAAGAAAAATGAAATGTATGTAGGCGAGGAGATCGGCAAGATCGAGGCTTATAAAGATATTCCGGGACTTCTGTCAAAGTCACAGAGAGTAATCCTTGTGAATGAGGACGATCATATCGTGCTGATGCCCTATCCGGTGAAGCTGTTTGGCAAAAAGGGCATAGAAGTGGATATTGCATTCCCGATCGTACATGGAACCAATGTGGAAGACGGTGCCCTGCAGGGCTATTTAAAAACGATTGGTATTCCCTTTGTAGGCTGTGACGTGACAGCCTCTGCCCTTGGCATGGATAAATACGCATCCAAGGTTGTGCTGAAGGAGAATGGTGTTCCGGTGCTGGATGGCTACTGCTTCACTACATCCGATTATGCGGAGATCGACAGCATTCTTGATAAGGTGGAAAAGGAGATCGGCTATCCGGCTATCGTAAAGCCAGTAGATCTTGGCTCCAGTGTGGGGATCAGTGTGGCGAGAAACCGCAGTGAGCTCACCAATTCCATTGATGATGCGTTCCTTTATGCAAGAAAGATCATCATTGAGCATGCGATCACAAAGCTCCGTGAGATCAACTGCGCCGTACTTGGAGATGAAAATGAGGCGATTGCTTCCGAATGCGAAGAGCCTCTGCATACCAAGGATATCTTAAGCTATGAGGATAAATATGTAAGCAATGCCAAGGGCAGCGGCTCAAAGGGCATGGCAAGCGTGTCCCGTAAGATCCCGGCAGAGCTTTCTCCTGAAAAGAGAAAGGAAGTACAGGAGCTGGCAGTAAAATCCTTCCAGAAGCTTGGCTGTAACGGGGTAGCCAGGATCGACTTCATGATCGATGAGGAAAATGGAAAGCTTTACTTTAATGAGATCAATACCATTCCGGGATCCCTGGCATTTTACCTGTGGGAGCCTGTAGGGATCAGCTATCCGGAGCTTCTTGACCGGATGATCCGGCTGGCATTAAAGAGAGTAAGGGAAGAGGAAAGCATAACCTTTTCCTTTGATACCAATATCCTGAACCAGAATTCCCTTGGCGGAGTTAAGGGCGGCAAGATGGGAAAGCTGAAAGCACCCTTGCAATAAGAACAGAAGAGGAGAAGACAGATGAGACAGAATAGTAAAACAAGAAATATGGCAGTCACAGGCATGCTGGTGGCAGCAGGCCTGATCATTCCTTTTGTTACCGGACATGCTTTCGGCGTTCCCGGTACCGTGCTGCTTCCCATGCATTTACCGGTATATCTGATGGGAATGCTCTGCGGACCACTTTACGGACTGATCGGGGGCATCATTACACCAATCCTCTCCAGTATCCTGACCGGAATGCCGGCACCTTACCCGATGCTTCCGGTGATGATCGGTGAGCTTGCAGTTTATGGACTCCTTGGCGGATTGTTTTATCATTCCGGAAAGCTGAAGATCTATCCGGCACTGCTCGCAGCCATGATCCCGGGCAGGATCGTGCATGGGATCATCTTCGCCGTTATGATGTTTGCAGGAAATAAGCCGGTTACCTTTGCCAGTGTATTTGCCTCCAACATCGATGGGATCCCCGGTACCGTGATCCAGCTGATCCTCGTTCCGGTATGTGTGAAGGTATTCGAAAAGCTGATGGGAAGAGAAGGAACGCCCGGCCGGTCAGATGCCCTGCAGACAGTCCGTGAGCAGGCAAAGCAGCTGATCGCAGAGGGAAAGGCTTCCTTTGTCGTGATCAGGCAGAATGAGATCGTATATCAGGATCTTGGCAATGGCATCCGCCCGATCATGAAGGTGATGGAGAATAACCGTGAGATCCTGTTTGATGCGGTGATCGTAGATAAAATCGTAGGAAAGGCTGCAGCCATGCTGCTTACTCTTGGCGGAGTCAGTGATATTTATGGAGAGCTGATGAGCAAAGCTGCAGAGGAATATCTGACTGCACATGACAAGAAGATCAGCTATGGAAGATGCATCCAGGTGATCAGCAACCGTACCGGAGATGGCATCTGCCCGATGGAGCGTGCTGTGGCAGATATCGATGATCCGGTAGAGGGATATGAAAAACTGAAGGAAACCGTGAAGCAGCTTTCCAGAAAAGCCATTTAAGACCATATAACGGAAAAACATTTATTGCATAATGAAAACTTCTATGCTACACTCAAACCAA
>ERZ1026850.364-NODE-364-length-29123-cov-6.538324_pt1 | contig 29123 bp, 27 predicted proteins | sample MGYA00380155_ERZ1026850 | MGnify/ENA primary metagenome ERZ1026850 (study PRJEB33269, sample SAMEA4719791) | human gut metagenome | biome: human-associated habitat; feature: organic feature; material: feces | place: Cameroon | collected 2013-10 ... | reverse complement strand
TTAATCAAGTTGTCGGGGGTTCGAATCCCCCGTGCTTCACGAAAAAAAGAGACCTCAAAAGGTCTTTTTTTATTGCCCAAAATTGGGAATAGATTAAAATTGTCATGTTGTAGGACAAGAAATTTTATTGTATAATGGCTCTGCACAAGATTTGGGAGAAAAATCAACATGAAAAAAAATCAATATGCGAATGAATATTTATTTGCTTTTACACAGACCATTCCTATTCTTTTAGGCTACATTTTTCTCGGAATAGCCTTTGGACTTATGCTGCAGGATGCCGGATATAATTTTATTTGGGCTTTTTTTATGAGCATTTTTGTGTATGCGGGAAGCATGCAGTTTATGCTCGTAACCTTGCTTGCAGGAGCACAGAGTCTGATGAATACGTTTGTCATGACATTGTTTATTAACGGACGGCATCTTTTTTACGGTCTGTCCTTTATTGAAAAATTCAGGGAGATGGGAAAAGCATTCCCCTATATGGCATTTTCTTTGACGGATGAAACGTATTCCGTTTTATGCAGCCTGAAAGTACCGGAAGGGTTGAATGAAAAGAAGATATCTTTTTTGATTTCTTTATTTGACCATATATACTGGATTACCGGCTCGGTATTGGGGGCGCTGATAGGACAGTGGCTTTCATTTGACAGCACCGGAGTTGACTTTTCCATGACGGCATTGTTTGTGGTAATCGTGGTAAACCAGTGGCTGGAAAATAAGAAGCATTTCTCCACACTGACAGGATTTTTAACGGCGCTTCTGGCATTGGCACTGCTCGGACCGGACAGCTTCCTGCTGCCGGCTCTTGCCTGCAGTACCATATTGCTGATTGTATTCCGCAAATGGGCGGACGACAAGTCGGGAGAAGAGGAGAAAGCAAAAGCATGACACATTCTATTTTAATTATCGCAGTAAGCGCATTGACAACCATGGCGATCCGTTTCTTCCCTTTTTTAGTGTTTGGAAAAAGAAAGGTGCCGGAGATTGTACAGTATCTGGGACGGGTGCTGCCTTGTGCCATTATGGCAACATTGGTGGTGTATTGTTTAAAAGGAGTGACATTATTCTCCGGTAATCACGGACTGCCGGAGATGATTGCCGTGGCGCTTGTGATAGTTCTGCATCTTTGGAAAAAGAATACGTTGTTAAGCATCGGCACGGGAACCATCGTTTATATGCTCCTTGTACAGGTAATTTTTGTGTAAAGATTGATGTATTTGGCTATGTTTTTATGATAAGAGATGCTATAATATGCCTATGGATAAAATAAGGACAAGAAACGCACGCCGTGCGGAAAAATGGAAACAAAATTACATAAAGCAGCGAAATCTTTACCGGGAAATCCAAAAGAATGCTTCCGATATTATCCAGTCGAAAAATTTTAACCGGACGAAGTTTCATGTACAGCACGGAGATATGACAGTCAACAGTCATTGCATGAATGTGGCAAAGTACAGTCTCGCCATCAGTGACAAATTAGCGAAAATGGGGATTTCCTGTAAGCGTAATGAGCTGGTGCGAGGTGCCCTGTTACATGATTATTTCCTTTATGACTGGCATAAGCATCCACATGTCGGAATTACCAATCTGCATGGATTCAGACATCCACAGAGGGCACTTGAAAATGCCGAAAAAGAATACAATCTGACACCGCGGGAAAGAGATATTATTGTGAAGCATATGTGGCCGCTTACTGTTGTGCCGCCTACCTGCCGGGAAGCGTGGATTGTGACAACGGCGGATAAATGGTGTTCACTTCTGGAAACTTTCCGTATTCTGAAAGGGCATGGAGCCAAGAGAAAGGATAAGACGCAGCAAAATGAGTGAACTCTTTGAAAAGCTTTCTGCCTACGGAGAGTCGGATTATTATCCTTATCACATGCCGGGGCACAAAAGAAGACTTAAGACGGACACAATGCGGGAGCTTGCTCAGATAGATATTACGGAAATAGATGGCTTTGACAATCTGCATGATGCGCAGGGCATTTTGAGGCGCGTACAGGAAGAAGCGGCGGTGGTTTACGGCGCTGAGGAAAGTTTTTTTCTGGTAAACGGCAGCACGGCAGGAATATTGTCGGCAATCAGTTCGGTGATCAGTCCCGGTGGAAAAATACTGATGGTACGTGGTGCACATAAATCCGCCTACCATGCGGCATACCTACGGGACTTGCAGATAGCATATCTGTGGCCGGGTGTTCATCCCTTGTTTGGCTGCAATGTGCCGGCTACGGCAAAGGAAGTGGAAGAAGCTTTGCAGCAAACTCCGGATATACAGGCTGTTTTTATAGTAAGTCCCACTTACGAAGGGCTTGCCGCGGATGTGAAAAGTATTGCGGAGGCGGCACATAAAAGAAATATTCCCCTGATAGTGGATGAGGCCCATGGGGCACATCTGGGATTTGACGGCAGGTGGCCGGAAAGCAGTGTAAAGCAGGGAGCGGATCTGGTGATACAGAGTCTTCACAAAACATTGCCGGCACCGACGCAGACAGCTATCCTTCATGTAAACGGAGAGCTGGTGGACAGGGGCAGACTGCGGAGATTTCTGGGTATTTATCAGACCTCCAGCCCATCTTATATTTTTATGGCAGCCATGGAAGATGCCATTGTGACAACGAGCGCAAACCGGGAGAAATTATTTGGGAATTTCTGGGAATACTGGAAAGGGATGACAGAGAAGCTTTCCGCATGCCGCAATTTGATTTTCCTGAAAGAAGAAAATTCCGACCCGGGAAAACTGGCAGTCATGGATAAAACCGGTTTTCTGGACGGAGAGCAGCTCTACGAAACGCTTCTTCATAAATATCATTTGCAGCCGGAAATGGCGGCTGGCAGGTATGTGCTTGCCATGTTTACGGTTGGTGATACGAAGGAAGGGTACGAGCGACTGACAAAAGCGCTGCTGGAAATTGATGAGTATATTACTGTGGAGAGAGGCAGGACAGCAGATACAGCCACACAGCCCGCAGAGAGAGCCAAAATAGCGGATACGGGCATGCAGTCAGCAGACAGAGATAAGATGGCAGATGCGGTCACCCCGGTTTGTATACAGAAAAAGACGCAGGCGGTGACTGGCATCGGACAAGCCTGGGATACACCGAAAGAGTGGGTTCTGCTTAAGGATGCGGAAGGAAAAACCGCAGGTGAATATGTGAATTTATATCCCCCCGGGAGCCCCATTATAGTACCCGGAGAGATATTTACAAAAGACATTCTGACGGAAATTGCGGCTTACAGACAGCAGGGATTTCATGTGCAGGGTGTAAAAGAAATAGATAATGACATATATGTGAGTACAATCGCATAAAAGACGGAAAGTGAGGAGACAGAACATGAGAAAAACAAAAATTATCTGTACGATTGGTCCTGCCAGTGAGAGCGAGGAAAAATTACGGGAGCTGATGTTAGCGGGCATGAATGTGGCTCGTTTCAATTTTTCCCACGGAACGCATAAAGAACAGCTTGTAAAATACAACCGCGTATTAAAGGTACGTGAGGAGCTGCAGCTTCCGGTAGCTACCCTTTTGGACACCAAGGGACCCGAAATCCGTCTGCGCGATTTTGAAGGCGGTAAGGTGGAATTGAAGGCAGGTCAGAAATTTGTACTGACAACGGATGAGATTATGGGTACGGTGGAAAGAGCCACTATTTCCTATAAAAATCTCAAGAATGATATTGAAGTCGGTATGACAATTTTAATTGACGACGGACTGATTGAAATGGTTGTGGAAGAGATTACCGGCAACGATATTGTATGTAAAGTTATAAACGGAGGTTTTGTTTCCAACCATAAGGGTGTCAATGTACCGGGAGCCATTTTATCCATGCCCTACATCAGCGATGTGGACAGAGACGATATTATTTTCGGTATTGAGCACGGCTTTGATTTTATCGCGGCTTCCTTTGCCCGTACCAAGGAAGATATTTTACAGGTACGTGAAATCCTGAAAGAGTATAACAGTCCCATGCAGATTATTGCCAAGATTGAAAATATGCAGGGTATTGACAATTTAAAGGAAATCATTGATGTATCCGACGGTATCATGGTTGCCCGCGGTGATATGGGCGTAGAGGTTGCCATGGAAGAGGTGCCGGTACTGCAGAAGAAGATGATTAAGATGGCAGTGGAACAGGGCAAGCACGTTATTACCGCTACCCAGATGCTGGAGTCCATGATTAAAAATCCCCGCCCGACCAGAGCGGAAGCAACGGATATTGCCAATGCCATTTACGATGGTACGACCGCTATCATGCTTTCCGGAGAAAGCGCTGCCGGTCTGTACCCGGTTGAAGCGGTTAAGACCATGGCACGTATTGCGGAGCGTACCGAGCAGGATATCAACTACCGCTGCAGAATTCAGAAGCAGCAGCTTACCGACGACAGAACACTGGACATTACCACTGCTATTTCCTATGCAACCTGTACAGTAGCCATGGACCTGAATGCGGCAGCTATTATCACCGTTACCATGTCCGGTTTTACGGCAAACATGATTGCCCGTTACAAGCCAGGATGCCAGATTATCGGCTGTACCGTTGATAAGAAGGTTTGCAGACAGCTTAACTTATTATGGGGTGTAAACCCGGTACTCATTAAAAAGGAAAACACAACGGATTCCTTATTTGAAGAAGCTGTATTCAAGAGTAAGCAGGCAGGACTGGTAAAGCCGGGTGACACGGTTGTCATTACAGCAGGTGTGCCGCTGGGCATCGCAGGCAAGACGGATATGATTCACGTAGTGGAAGTAGTATAAAAACACACGGAACGGGCGGAGCAATGGGTAAAATCTTTTATATTATGGGGAAAAGTTCGACCGGAAAGGATACGATTTACAAAAGGCTGCTGAATGACAGCAGCCTGCATCTGAAGAGTATTGTTTCATATACAACACGGCCGATAAGGGTGAATGAAACAGACGGTGTGGAGTATTTTTTCACGGATGAGGACGGGTTTGCCGGACTTATGGAAAGCGGAAAAGTAGTGGAGCACCGGGAGTATCGCACCGTTCACGGGTTGTGGCGTTATTTTACGGTGGACGACGGACAGGCGGATAACGGGGAAAGCAATTATATTTCCATTGGCACCATCGAGTCCTTCCTACATATCCGGAATTATTTTGGCGGGGATAAGGTAAAACCGGTATTGATTACACTTGACGACGGCGAACGGCTGCAGCGGGCGCTTGATCGGGAACGGAAGCAGGATGAGCCGAAGTATGAGGAAATGTGCCGGCGGTTTTTAGCGGATGCGGTGGATTTTTCCGAAGAAAAAATAAAGGACGCCTGCATAGAGCGTACTTTTGTAAACGATGATTTGGAACGCTGCATTAAGGAAATTGCAGATTACATCAGAACCGAAGGGGGAGTGATGTATGGAGATTAAAGTAGACCGTACGGGACAGGTACAGCAGACACAGCCGGCAAAGGATGTGCAGCAGAGTGACGGCACTTTTAAATTTACGCTGGCAAGCCGGATTGAAGAGTCGGAGCTGCAGACAAGAATACAATCTCTCATGGAAGAAATTACCATGCAGGGTGACCGTTTATATAAGAAGAGAGACATACGGGATATGAAACGATATCGTGGTCTGATTAAGGATTTCTTAAACGAGATCGTTTACAGGTCCCATTCTTTTTCCAGAGAGAATTTTCTGGATAAACGGGGACGGCACAGAGTATACGGTATTATCCGGCGGATTGATGAAAATCTGGACGAGCTTGCACAGGAGCTGGTGAAGGACGAGCAGGACAACCTTGCCATTTTGAATAAAATAGGAGAAATCAAGGGACTTCTGCTGGATATTTTCACTTGAGGTTAAGCAGAACAAAAGAAAGGACGGGGAAGTATGGCAAATTTTAAGGATATTATCGGACAGGAGCAGATTAAAGAGCATTTGCAGATGGCTCTTTTGTCGGGAAAAATTTCCCATGCGTATATTATCAACGGTGAGAGGTTTGCGGGAAAAGAATTTATCGCCAAGATTTTTGCCATGGCGCTGCAGTGTGAAAAGGGCGGAACGGAGCCCTGCGGCGAGTGTCATTCCTGTAAGCAGGCGCTTTCGGACAACCATCCCGACATCATCCGTGTGACCCATGAAAAGCCCAATTCCATCGGGGTGGATGATATCCGTACCCAGATTAACGGGGATATTGCCATTAAACCGTACAGCGGTCCCAGAAAGGTATATATTGTAAATGAAGCGGAAAAGATGACGGTTCAGGCGCAGAATGCCCTGTTGAAAACACTGGAAGAACCGCCCGCTTATGCTGTAATTATTCTGCTGACCACCAATGTGAATGCCATGCTGCAGACGATTTTAAGCCGCTGCGTGGTATTGAACATGAAGCCGGTTCCGGGAGAACTGATTAAGAATTATCTGATGAAGGAAATGCAGATACCCGATTATAAGGCGGAGGTCTGCGTAGCGTTTGCCAGAGGAAACGTGGGCAAAGCAAGACAGCTTGCCATGAGTGAAGATTTTGACAAGGTGAAAGAGGAAGCACTTTCCCTTTTGAAGTACATTCAGGAAATGGATGTCAATGAAATGGTGGCTGCCATTAAGAAAATCAATGAATACAAGATGGATGTGAACGACTATCTGGATATTCTGTCCATCTGGTACCGGGATGTGCTTCTGTTTAAGGCGACCAATGACGCCAACCACCTGGTATTCCGGGAAGAAATCCAGAACATCAAGAGAGTAGCGGGCAGAACCTCCTACGAAGGAATTGAGAAGGTTATCAAAGCCCTGGAAAAAGCTAAGAAGCGTCTGGAGGCAAATGTCAACTTTGACCTGACCATGGAACTGCTGCTGCTTGACATGAAGGAAAACGGTTAGTATTATATTCTAAGACGGCTTTGTGCCGTTTTGTAGAAAGTGAGGTTTATAGATGGTAAAAGTTATAGGTGTGAGATTTCGTACAGCGGGCAAAATTTATTTTTTTGACCCTCTGCAGTTTGAGATAGAGAGAGGCGGCCATGTGATTGTGGAAACCGCCAGAGGTATTGAATTCGGTACGGTAGTAAGTGCACCGAGAGAAGTAGAGGACGACAAGGTAATACAGCCCTTAAAGCCGGTGCTCCGTATTGCCACCCAGAAGGATATTGAGCAGGAAGCGGACAACAAGCGTAAGGAAAAGGAAGCGTTCCGCATCTGCCTTGAAAAAATCAAGAAGCACGGTCTGGAAATGAAGCTGATTGATGCGGAATATACTTTCGACAACAATAAGGTTTTATTCTACTTTACGGCGGACGGCCGTATCGATTTCCGTGAGCTGGTAAAGGATTTGGCAAGCGTTTTCAAAACCAGAATAGAGCTGCGCCAGATTGGTGTGCGTGACGAGACCAAGATTGTGGGCGGTATTGGCATCTGCGGCAGACCGTTGTGCTGTCATACCCATTTATCGGAGTTTATTCCGGTTTCCATTAAAATGGCGAAGGAGCAGAACCTTTCCTTAAATCCTACCAAGATTTCCGGTGTATGCGGCAGACTGATGTGCTGCTTAAAGCATGAGGAAGATACTTATGAAGAGTTGAACCGCAAGCTTCCCAACGTGGGGGATTTTGTTACAGCGGATGACGGCACCAAGGGAGAAGTGCAGAGTGTCAACGTGCTTCGCCAGCTTGTTAAGGTGATTGTGGATGTAAACGATGAGAAGGAAGTCCGTGAATATAAGGTAGAAGAGCTTCAGTTTAAGAGAAAGCACGGTAAGAAGGAGAAATTGGACCTTTCTGCCGAAGAGTTAAAGGAACTGGAGAAACTCGAGGAGGAAGAAATCAAGGAAACCGCTGAGGAGAATGCGGAGCTGGAAGACAGAGACGGCGGAAAGAGCGACAACCGCCGTGACAGGAGAAACGGACAGAACAGAGGACCCCGCAAGGACAACCGGAACCGTCAGGACAACGGCAGAGGCGACAGAAGCGACCGCACGGAGAGAACCGACAGAGGTGACAGAGCAGAGCGCGCAGAAAGAACCGACAGAGGTGACAGAGCAGAGCGCGCAGAAAGAACCGATAGAGGTGACAGAGCGGAGCGTCCGGAACGCACGGAGCGCTCTGAGAGACGTGGCGAACGCCCGGACAGAAGAGAACGACAGGATAGGGATTTTTCCAATAAGCCGGGTCAGGACAGGGGCAACAGACCGCAGAAGGCGGACAGAAACAGCCGTCCCGAGAATGAAAGACCGCAGAATAACAAGAGTGACGACTTCAAGAAACAGCAGAAGTTCTACAGAAACCGTACTTTTAACAGAAATGGAAAGAAAGATGGAAGACAAAACGACAACAGTCATTCTGAAGGATAAGGAGCGTCTGGATACCCTGCAGCGAAACGGGTATCAGATTATACAGAACCCGGAGAAGTTCTGTTTCGGTATGGATGCGGTGCTGTTATCCGGTTTTGTGAAGGTAAAGCCCGGTGCGACGGTGCTGGATCTTGGCACCGGAACCGGTATTATTCCGATTTTACTGGAGGCAAAAACAAAAGCTTCTCATCTGACCGGACTGGAAATTCAGGAGGAAAGCGCCGACATGGCAAGACGGAGTGTGGCGTTAAACGGTCTTTCTTCCAAAATCGATATAGTGACCGGTGATATCAAGGAAGCAGGCAGTCTTTTTAAGGCTGCTTCTTTTGATGTGGTTACTTCCAATCCGCCGTATATGATAGAAGAACACGGCCTGCAGAACCCGGATGCGCCCAAAGCCATTGCGCGGCATGAAATTTTGTGTACACTTAAGGATGTGGTTGGGCAGGGAGCGCATGCGCTGAAACCCGGCGGGCATTTTTTCATGGTGCACAGACCCTTCCGGCTGGCGGAAATTTTTGCCGTGATGCAGGAATACAAAATAGAGCCCAAGAGAATGAAGCTGGTGTACCCTTATGTGGATAAGGAGCCGAATATGGTTCTCATTGAAGGGATAAAAGGGGCAAAACCGCGCATGACGGTGGAAAGCCCTCTGATTGTTTACGAGAAGCCCGGCGTGTATACACAAGAGATATACGATATATACGGATATTAAGGATAAAACGGTGTGACAATATATCCCGGAAGACGTATATAGAATATGCAGGGAAGACAGAAAGGTTTGGAAATTATGGCTGGAATGCTTTATTTATGTGCAACACCCATCGGCAATCTGGGAGATATGACGCCCAGAGTCATAGAGACACTGCAAAATGTGGATGTGATTGCGGCAGAGGACACCAGAAACAGCATAAAACTGCTGTCCGCGTTTGATATTCATACGCCCATGACCAGTTATCACGAATACAATAAGGTGGAAAAAGCGGACCAGCTTATCGTGCAGATGCAGGCAGGAAAAAATATTGCACTCATTACGGATGCCGGAACGCCTGCTATTTCCGACCCCGGAGAGGTTCTGGTGCAGAAATGCCAGGAGGCGGGAATTACCGTTACCAGTCTGCCGGGACCGGCTGCGTGCATTACGGCGCTGACTTTGTCGGGGCTGCCTACCAGACGCTTCTGCTTTGAGGGATTTTTGCCTGCGGATAAAAAGGAGCGGAAGGAAATCCTGGCGGAATTGGCGGAAGAAAGCCGTACCATGATATTGTACGAAGCGCCCCACCATCTGGTAAAGACACTGACAGACCTGTCAGAAACATTGGGAAACCGTAAAATCACGCTTTGCAGAGAACTGACAAAGAAGTTTGAAACGATTTTACCTACAACCATAGCGGAAGCGCTTCAAAAGTATGAGACAGAGGACCCGCGCGGCGAATATGTGCTTGTGATTGCGGGAAAAAGCCGGGAAGAAAAGAAGCGGGAGCAGATTGCTGCATGGGAAGACATGAGCATTGAGGAGCATATGGATTACTATGAAAAGACCGGAATGGACTCAAAGTCAGCCATGAAGCAGGTGGCGAAGGATCGCGGCGTAGGAAAGAGAGAGATTTACGATTACCTGCATAAGGGCTGAATGTGTGCGCAGAATAGAAGACCGAATAAAAGCGGATGAAGACCGATACAAATAAAACGAAACCTGCCGCAGGATGCGCGGCAGGGAACGAGGAAGGACAGAGAAAAGATGCAGACAAGCTGTGATACTTGTGCAAATTATGAATACGACGATGACGAAGAGTACTATACCTGTGCCATCAATCTGGATGAGGACGAGATGTACCGTTTTTTGAGCGGCAGCAAATTTGAGTGTCCCTACTATACAAACGGGGACGAGTATGCGGTGGTACGTCATCAGATGTGACGTATTTTCTGCCCTGCGGTTAGCAAATTCTAACTTGCAGGAGGGCAGATTTTCATGAAAAAGCCCGGGAAAGGCAATACTGACAGTAAACTGGATGCGGAAAGGTTTAGGATATGAAACAGGAAAAAGAAACAGAAGTTGTGACACTGATGATTGAGTTATACTGTCACGGATGTCATGGAAGCAGAAAAGGCGGGCTTTGCCCGGAATGTACGGAGCTTTTGGAGTATGTAAAATTCAGAAGGAGTAAATGCCCTCACGGGGACAATAAGCCGTTTTGCTCCAACTGCAAAATTCATTGCTACAAGCCGGATATGCGGGAGAAAATCCGGGTGGTAATGCGGTATGCAGGTCCGAGGATGATTTTTCATCACCCGGTGCTGGCGTGCCGTCACCTGATAGAAACGAAGAAACAAAAGAGAAATGCAAAATAGCAGAAAAGAATTGCCAAAAAGAGAGATACGAAAAACAAAAAGAACTGCAAAAATAGAAATATAAAATAACGGAGAGGATTGGAAAACATGATAGATAAACAGCTTATGGAGCTGCTGGGCAGTGACAAAAAATATATTTTCAGGGCGGTGGGCTGGATGCTTGTGGGTTCCTGCTGCAACATCGGTGTGACAGCCTGCCTGTGCTTCTGTATTCATCTTGCCATAGGGGGAGCAGCCGGCAGCGCTTACGGATATCCGTTACTGATAGCGCTGGGCTGTATTTTATTGCGCTTTCTTTCTACGGTAAGGGCGGGCGTTTTGAAGGATACGCTGGGACGGAATGTGAAAAAGAGCCTGCGTGCAAAGCTGTATGCCAAGCTGCTGGTTTTGGGAACCGGCAGTACGGGCAGTATAAAACCCGCAGGGCTTACCCAGTTGGCAACGGAAGGCATAGAGCAGATGGATTTGTACTATTCGTCTTATCTGCCGCAGTTTTTCTACGCCATGCTGACACCGGTCATTCTGTTTATTATCTGTGTGAGCATCAACTGGAAGGTAGCGGTTGTGCTCCTTCTCTGTGTGCCGCTTATTCCGGTTTCTATTGTGGCGGTTTCTAAGTTTGCCAAGAAAATTTTTGCCAAATACTGGGGAAAATACACCTCCATGGGAGATGTGTTCTTAGACAGTGTGCAGGGTCTGAAGGATTTGAAAATTTACCGGGCAGATGAAAGACAACATGTCTACATGAACGAAAGTGCGGAGGAGTTCCGAAAAATTACCATGAAGGTTCTGGTTATGCAGCTTGCCAGCGTTACGATTATGGATTTGGTGGCATACGGCGGAGCGGGACTCGGTATCACGTTTGCTTTAATGGGAGCAGCCGGTGGGGAAAATATTGCCCAGGCATTGTTCCTGATTTTGATTGCGGCAGAATTTTTCCTGCCTCTGCGTGCTTTCGGCAGTGCGTTTCATGTGGCAATGAACGGCGCCAGCGCAGGCAGAACCATGATGGAGCTTCTCAAGGCGGAGGAGCCTGTATGGGGTGAAAAAATTCCGGAACAGACGGAGCTTGCCTTGCAGGATGTAAGTTTTTCCTATGACGGACAGAGGCAGGCGCTGCAACATGTTTCCATGAAGTTTGCGGATAAGGGCATGACTGCTCTGGTAGGCGAAAGCGGATGCGGCAAAACAACGGTGGCAAAGCTGATTACCGGCATTATCCGTGCTGGCGAAGGAAAGGTTCTGCTTGGAGGCACGGAACTGGCGCAGTATGACAGGGCGGCTTATTATGGAAGGCTTGCCTATGTAAGCTTTGAAAATCATCTGTTCCATGATACGGTGCGGGAGAATTTTTTACTGGCAAATCCCGATGCCACGGACGAAGAAATGCGGCAGGCATTGAAGCAGGTGCGCCTGCTTTCCCTGATAGAGGAAAAGGGCGGACTGGATGCGATTGTCAGCGAGGATGCGGAAAATTTCTCCGGCGGACAGAAGCAGCGTCTGGCGCTGGCGATTAATCTGACAAAGAAAAAGGCAATCTATCTTTTTGATGAAGCCACCGGCAATATTGATACGGAAAGCGAAGATATTATTATGGAAGTCATCCGGGAGTTGAGCGGAAGCGCCTGTGTGATTGTTATTTCCCACCGGCTTGCCAATGTGGTCAAAGCGGACAGAATTTACTTTATGGTGAGCGGGGAAGTGAAGGAAACCGGCACCCATGAGGAGCTGATGAGGGCGGATAAAGGCTACGCCGCGCTGTTTAGGACGCAGAAGGAACTGGAAGAAGGCTACCTGATGCTGGCAAAGACGGGAACAAGAAATGCGGAAGCAGGAAAGGAGGAGCAGGCATGAACGGACAGGAAATGAAAGCAGCAGAAATGCAGGAAAGCAGCAAGCAGAATGCAGAGAAGCAGAATACGGGAATGCAGATTGCGGGAAAGACGGAAACCGGCAGGCGCCGGAGCAGCGCCAGGATTGTGGTGAAGCTGCTGGGACTTCTGGGCGGGAAGCTGTCCGCCACGGTAGGGCTGGCGGTATTGAACGGCTGCACCGGATTTTTGTGCGCCATGGGTGTTACCTTCTGGGGCGCCGTGGGCATTGCCAAAGCACTGGGGGAAAACATTTCCCTCTCCTATGGAGGGATTGCCGCGCTTTGCATCGGAAGCGGGCTTCTGCGCGGTGGACTCCGTTATATTGAGCAATACAGCAACCACTATATTGCCTTCCGGCTGCTGGCGGTTCTTCGGGATAAAATATTCGGAAAGCTTCGGGAACTCTGCCCCGCCAAGTTAGAGGACAAGGAAAAGGGAAGCCTGATTGCCATGATTACGGCGGATATTGAAACACTGGAGGTTTTTTACGCCCACACCATTTCACCGGTGTGCATAGCGGTAATCGTTTCTGTAATTGTTATGGTGGTAATCGGTGTGACGGCAAGCTGGTATCTGTCTTTGTGTGCGCTGCTTGCCTACCTTTGCATCGGGCTGGTGCTGCCGTTTGCTTTTTCGGGACGCATGAAAAAGACGGGCGTGGCATACAGACAGGAGTTTTCCTCTTTCGGAGCGTATTTTCTGGACAGCATTAAGGGCATCCGGGAAATCGTGCTTTACGGTGCGGGCAGAGTGCGCTCGGAAGAAGTGGACAGACGCTCCGATAGGATGCTTGCGGAAACCAGACGTTTGAAAAAGGAAACCGCAGTGGCAACGGCGGTAACGGAGTTTACGGTATCCTTCTTTGTCATACTGACCCTGCTGGCGGGACTTTTCCTGTTAATCCGGGGAGAACTCAGCCTGGGGCGTCTGGTCATCGGCGTGGTGGCGGTGTACGGCAGTTTTGGACCGGTCATTGCGATTTCCGCATTGCCGGGTAATCTGACCCAGACCTTTGCCAGCGGTGACAGAGTGTTAAATCTGCTGGAAGAAACACCGGTCGTAGAGCCTGTTACGGACGGTAAGGATTTTGTTTACGAAAATCTTTCCGTAGAGCATCTTTCCTTCGGCTATGAGAAAACGGACGGACAGGAAAAGAAGCGGGAAGAGGTTCTGACGGATTGCAGCCTGCAGGCGAAAAAGGGCGAAATCATCGGTATTATCGGCGAAAGCGGCAGCGGAAAATCCACACTCTTAAAGCTGATGCTGCGGTTCTTCCCCTATACGGAAGGAAAAATATGCTACAACGGCATTCCGATGGAAGAAATCAATACGGACAGTCTGCTTGGAAATGTGTCCATGGTAAGCCAGAGCACGTATTTATTTGACAATACGATTGCGGAAAACTTAAGGATTGCCAAGCCGGATGCCACGGAACAAGAGCTGTGGGATGCCTGTGAAAAGGCTTCCTTAAAGGAACTGATTGCTTCTTTACCGGAGGGACTGGATACGCCGGTAGGTCTTGCTGGCGGCAACTTTTCGGCGGGTGAAAGACAGAGAATGGGGCTGGCAAGAGCCTTTTTGTCGGGAAGCAGCCTGATTTTATTAGACGAGCCTACCAGTAATGTGGACAGTATAAACGAGGGAATTATTCTGAAGGCGCTGTTGCAGCAGAAGAAGGACAAGACGATAATTCTCGTATCACACAGAGACTCCACCATGTCCGTTGCGGATAAAGTATATCGCATGAATGGTGGAGTCCTGCAGGAAGTTTTATAATTTATTTTTCATTTCTGAAATTATTTCTGAAGCATTTTGTCGAAGCGTTCCATAGCTTCAATGGTATTTTCCTTGGTGCCGAAGGCGGTCAGACGGAAGAAGTATTTGCCGTTGTCACCGAAACCGGCGCCGGGGGTACCGACTACCTGGATGTTGTTTAACATATAATCGAAGAACTCCCAGGATTCCATTCCCATAGGACATTCAAACCATACATAGGGAGAGTTGATACCGCCGAAGTAGCGGATGTTGTTCTTTTCCATGCAGTCTGCGATGATGCGGGCATTTTCCTGATAATAAGCGATATTGGCACGGCACTGTGCCATACCTTCCTTGGAGAATACCTCTGCGGCGCCCTTCTGTACGATATAGGAAACACCGTTGAATTTGGTGGTCTGTCTGCGGTTCCACATAGCGTTTAAGGACATCTCCGTGCCGTTTGATGCGGCAAATTTCAAATCCTTGGGAACGATGGTGTAGCCGCAGCGGGTGCCGGTAAAGCCTGCGGTTTTACTTAAGGAACAGAATTCGATAGCACATTTTTTGGCTCCTTCAATTGCAAAAATGCTGCGGGGAAGGGTCTTATCGGTAATAAAGCATTCATATGCGGAGTCGTACAGGATGATGGCATCGTTGGCAAGTGCGTAGTCAACCCATACCTTTAACTGCTCTTTGTTGTAAGCGGCGCCGGTGGGGTTGTTGGGGGAGCAGATGTAAATGATGTCTGCATGCTGTGCGGGATCCGGCATGGGCAGGAAGTTGTTTTCCGCATTGGCGCTGATGTAGGTAATGTTTCTGCCGTTCATGATGTTGGTGTCCACGTAAACGGGATAAACCGGGTCGGGAATTAAAATGACATTGTCCTGTGCAAACAAATCGGTAATGTTGCCGGTATCGCTCTTGGCACCGTCGGAGATAAACACTTCGCCGGCATCAATGGAAACACCGTTTTCCGCATAATAGTTTACAACGGCATTGCGCAGGAAATCATAACCCTGTTCGGGACCGTAGCCTTTGAAGGTAGCGGCATTGCCCTGGGCATCCACACCCTCGTGAAGAGCTTTGATGACGCTGCTGCCGATGGGGCGGGTTACATCACCGATGCCGAGGCGGATAATTTTCTTGTCGGGATTTTTTTCCTGATAAGCCGCTACACGGTGTGCAATCTCGGAAAACAGGTAGCTCTGCTTCAGGTTTAAGTAGTTTTCGTTTAATTTAGGCATGTTTTATTCCTCCATTTATAATAATGTAATCATGTGCTCCACTAATTTTGCGGAATGCTTTGCTGCTTCTCTTTCAAAAGTGGGGTAATCCATTTCTGCGCTGTCATCTGCCTTGTCGGAAATGGCACGGATGATGACAAAGGGAATTTTATTTAAGTAAGCGCTGTGTGCAATGGCAGCGCCTTCCATTTCGGTGCAGTCGCCCTGAAAATCCGCAATCAGGGTTTCTTTTTTTGCTTTGTCGGAAATAAACTGGTCACCGCTTAAAATACGGCCGACCTCTACGTGAATATCGGGGTTGACTTCTTTGCAGGAAGATACGGCGGCTTCAATCATGGCTTTGTCTGCCTTGAATTCGCGGCAGCCCATCTGGGGAACTTCGCCCAACTGATAGCCGAAAATTCTGACATCCATGTCATGATATAGAGCATCCTTGGAAATAAGGATATCGCCGATATCTAATTTGGCATTTAAGGAACCTGCCACACCGGTATTGATGATGTGGGTTACCTGAAAAACATCCGCTAAAATCTGTGCGCAGAGTCCGGCATTTACTTTGCCGATGCCGGAGCGGACAATGACGACATCCACACCCTTTAAGGTGCCGGTGTAAAATTCCATGCCGGCTTTGTCTACGATACGGCTGATCTGCATTTCGCCCTTTAAGTGCTCAACCTCTAAGTCCATGGCACCGATAATTCCGATTCTTTTCATGTGGTAAATTCCTTTCTATGGTTATTCCGGGTATACAAGACGGCTGTTGTCAATCTTGTAAAGTACGTTGTCAAGAAAGCGTCCGGACAGGAAATTTGCCATGGGCAGGTTCATATCCAGGTAGTTGCCGCAGTCCTTGGGAGAGGCACCGGGTACTTCGCCTTTATAGTCTCTCATGAATTCAAACATTTCAATCATAAGGGGAACGATATCGGATGATTTGTAATCCCCGGCAAGCAGCAGGTAAAAACCGGTGCGACAGCCCATGGGCCCGAAATAAATGGTTTTGTCCTTATAGCTTTTATGGTTTCTAAGAAAGGTAGCTGCCAGATGTTCGATGGTGTGAACTTCCGCCGTATTCATGACGGGCTCTTCGTTGGGGCTGGTCATACGGATGTCAAAGGTGGTGATGGTTTCCACACCGACTTTATCCTTACGGGACACATAAACACCGGGCTGCAGCTTTATATGGTCAATCGTGAAACTTGCAATTTTTTCCATTTGGCTTCCTCCGTTCAGTAGTAATATCCAAACTTTAGAATAGAGGATTTATGCGGAAAAGTCAAATCCTGTTTGCGGTTTTTGGCAGGTTTTCAAATACACTTGTGAAAAAGGCGGAAATGGCTTACAATGGATAATAGAAATGAGGTATAAAATGCGTAAGATAAGTAAAAGTCAAAATAGTAAGGACCTGACGACGGGTCCGATTGGAAGGGGGCTGCTTGCATTTGCAATCCCGCTTTTTTTAGGCCAACTTTTGCAGCAGCTTTATAATGTGGCGGACGCCTGGGTTGTAGGAAATTTTGCCAACAACAACGCCTTTGCGGCGGTCAGCTCCACGGGCAGCATGATTTTCCTGATTATCGGTTTTTTCAGTGGCGTGGCTACCGGCGGCGGGGTGGTGATTTCCAAATATTTCGGCGCTAAGAATATGGATGCCGTAGATAAGGCGGTGCACACCAATTTCCTGTTCGGCATCATTGCTTCGGTGGTTGCAACCGTACTTGGACTGCTTTTGGCTCCCTGGCTGCTCCGGGTCATGAAGACACCGGAAGAGGTTATGCCGGATGCTCTGATGTATCTGCGGATTTATTTCGGCGGCGTTTCTACTATTATTATGTATAACATCGGCATGGCAATCATGCGGGCTCTGGGCGACAGCATCCACCCGCTTTATTATCTGATGCTTTCTTCTGTTCTGAATGTGGTGCTGGATCTGCTTTTTGTGGCAAAATTCGGCTACGGCGTGGCAGGCGCCGGTGTGGCAACCGTAATTTCCCAGGGTGTCAGCGCCGTTCTGTGTATTATAAAAATGTGCCGTATGCAGGATGTGGGCAGATTGAGATGGAGATCCATCCGGTATTATCCGGACTTCATGGGTGAGGTTATTGTGCAGGGGCTTCCCAACGGCATCCAGAATTCGGTTATCAGTATCGGCAATATGGTGGTGCAGACCAACATTAACTCCTTCGGCTCCTATGCTATGTCCGGAGTGGGCGCTTACAGTAAAATCGAGGGCTTTGCGTTCCTGCCGATTACCAGCATGTCCATTTCCCTGCCCACCTTTATCAGTCAGAACCTTGGGGCAAAAAAATACAACAGAGCCAAGAAGGGCGCGGCATTCGGTATTATATCCGGGGTAGCCCTGGCGGAAGTGATTGGTCTTATTGTTTACATATGGGCGCCGCAGCTTCTCCGTTTCTTTGTGAACGTGGAGGAAGCTATTACCATCGGACAGGGACATGCCCGGATTATCTGTCTGTTCTTCGGACTGCTGGCATTTTCCCACTGTGCGGCGGGTGTGCTGCGCGGCTGTGGCAAATCCATTGTGCCCATGATTACCATGCTGGCATTCTGGTGCGGCGTCCGAATTATCTATGTGACCACGACCCTGCATCTTGTCCCCAAATTCTCCGTAATTTCCTGGGCATACCCGCTGACCTGGTCGCTGAGTTCCATAGTATTTGCTTTGTTCCTGGTAAAATCCGACTGGGTACATGCTTTTGAAAAACAGACAAAGCATGTGTAAACGGGGCAGTTTAGGGAGTTTTATTGCTGTAAAATGACATAAAAGAACATAAAAGAATAAGGAAGGAATGAGTCATTATGTTATATATTATGAGACACGGAAAAACGGACTGGAATGCCGTACACAGGCTGCAGGGCAGCGAAGACATTCCTTTGAATGACGAGGGCAGGCAGATGGCAGCGGAAGCACGGGAAAAGTACAAGGACCTTTCCTTTGATATCTGCTTCTGTTCTCCCTTGCAGAGGGCACGGGAAACAGCGGAAATTTTTCTGGCGGGACGGAATACCCCCATTCAGGTAGACGAAAGACTGCGGGAAATGAGCTTCGGAAGCTTCGAGGGCATGGAAGGAGTGCTGGAGAATCCGGACTGTCCGGTTTACGGGCTGTTTCATGACCCGGCGCACTATAAGGCATGCGGCGGAGCGGAAAGTCTGTCAGAGCTTTTTGCAAGAAGCGGTTCTTTTATCAAGGAGGTGCTGACACCGGAGTTTGTGCAGGAGAAAAATGTCCTTCTGGTGGCGCACGGCGGTCTGAACTGCAGCATCATTGCACGGTATGAGAACACACCGCTTGCGGATTTCTGGAAAAACCTACAGGGCAACTGCGAAGTGAAGCGGCTGGTGTAAGGAAGGGGAATGCTGCAAAGCAGGCAGAGCAAAGAAAGATGGTCTGCGAAAGGAAAAGCCTGTATAAAAAGAAGAGCTATGATACGGAACGGTATCATAGCTCTTTCGTTTACTTATAATTGAGATTATTTGCCGGGTGCATACTCAAAGGTAATGGAAAGGGTTTCCATATGGGTTAAGTCTGCATTGTCAACGATAACCGGAGAGATGCCGGTGGTGTCGCCATCCGGTGTACGTGCATCGTCCGGAACCTGTGTAACCCATTCGTTGTAAAGGTTTACACGGGTACATCTTGCATCGTCGGATGTGGTGTAAGGCTTTGCAGTCAGGGTGTAAGGCTCGCCGTTTACCAGTACTTCGGTAATGTTTACCGTATAGCCGGGATAGAGAAGCTCACCGTTGCCGATAGCCAGTGCGGAGAATGCCATACCGTTTGCATAGCCGCCCGGAACACCGGTAAAGTCAAGGGATACGGTGTAGGTGCCTTCGCCGGTGATTTCCACATCGGTAGCAACCAGACCGTCCGTTTTGGCGCCGGGGTCGTATACGTCGCCGACACTGTACATAACATTCCAGTCGCTGCTGTTAATCATAATCCATGCAACGGAAGTGGAGTCATCCAAATCAATGGCATCGTCATCAAAGGCAGCAGGCGCATCCGCATATGCCTGGTCCATTTCCGCTTTAATCTTGTCAGGTCTTGCTGCTTTTTCTTCATCGGTCATGGCAGCCTCGTTTGCGTAAGCTCTTTCTTTATACAGAGCGGCAATTTCATCGTCGATAATCTTGCAGTCCTGTCTGTTGTATAAGTTGTTGCAGTCCCAGAGAAGAGGACAGAAATTATAAAGGTCGCAGTTATCCAAGAAGTTCTTGTAGTACAGGGCGGCATTTTTTTTCAGGGTGCCGTCGCTCTTTACCAGTACACCGTACTCACCGATGATAATGCCGTAGCCCTGGTCGGTAAACTTGGTCAGGGATTCCAGCAGGCTGTTCATTTCGCCGTAGTTTCTCTTGGTGCCCCACAGGGAAAGGCTTTCGTTGCCGCAATAGCCCCAGGGAGTGTAGTAGTGAACGGAAAGGATCAGCTTGTTTACTTCGTTTGCAGGGTCTGTAGGCATGATGTAACGGTCGTCGGTGGTCATGTCCACGTCGGTGTTATAACCGGCAATTAACAGGAAACGGGATTCGTTGTTTCCACCGGTGCCACGCACGATGTCTACGAATTTCTGGTTGATTTTCAGAGTCATTTCGTAGCATTCATCTGCGGAAAGTGCGCCGGAGTCGGCAGCTACGTCAGTATCGTTTAAGCGGTTGCCCAGCTCTTCGTTAGCGGACTCAAAAATCAGATAATCGGAATATTCTTTGTATCTTTCGGCAATCTGTGTCCACATGGAGGTGTATAAATCCCAGGCTTTCTGTCTGGTTTCCTCGGATGCGGAACCGAACATGCCCCACCAGCTTCCGTCCCAATGGTCGTTTATGACAACATACATGTTTTCGTTGAGGGCGTAGTTGATGATTTCTTCCACACGGTTTAAGTAATCCTCGCGGATGGTGTAATCCCCGCTTTCGTAATCCATGGCATTTGTCCATGCAACAGGAATACGAAGGGTGTCAAAACCGGCGTTTTTCATACCGGTAATCATTTCCTGTGTGGTAACAGGCTGACCCCAGAGGGTTTCATAGCTGGAAACCGGAGCTTCGGTACCTAAAGAGATGTGTCCGTAAGCTTCCATGGTGTTTCCTAAGTTGATACCGTTGCCCATAAGAACGGTGAGTTCGGATGCGCTTAAATCCTTGCGCATATAGCCGTTGTCCATGGTTTCAATGCCGTTGGCAGAGGTATGTAAAACCCGTTCCTTCTCCTTTGCGGAGCCTTCTGCGAAAGGTCCTACCTTCAGCACCATTAAAATCATGATTACCAAAGCAATCAGGGCAATGCCGGCTACTGCAAAAAGTACAACCGGCAGAGCGTTTCCTTTTTTCTTTTCCATAGAATGTGTAATCCTCCTTTACAATCCCGGTAAGTTTATAAAATCAGCGATTGTATTTCCATTGTAAAGGGAAAGCGGAAAAGGGAAAAGCCTACTATTTAGTGGATTTTTACCTGTTTTTTTACAGTTTCATCTGCTTTAAGGTGTTAACTAACTCCATATCCCCGGGCTGTACCTTTAAGTTGGCATTGTAGGTCTTGCCTTCGGGCGTTTTTACTTCGATGGAAATAATGGTGTCTTCCGCAATTCCTTCCTTTGCCACAGCGGATAAAAACTGGGGGAAACGGGGATGGTTGGCACAGAACTTGTCCCACATACTTTTAATCTGAAAAAGCTGCATAGGATTCATAAGATTTCTCACTTTCTTTTGTTGATGCAGATAGTATACCACGTCTCCCGCAAAGATAGTGGGAAATTTCATTGAAAATCGGAAATGTTTTGTTATACTGAAAAGTATGAATGAAGCATTTGAAACAGCAAAAAACAAAATAATCGGCATAGACAGGGAGCGGCATGGCATCGGAACCTTATCGGAAAAGACGGTGCATGCCATTCTGAAAAATTATTATGCGCCGGATGAGGACATGCACGAAATCCCCATAGAAAATTATGTGGCGGACATTTACACCGGAAAGGAAATCATCGAAATCCAGACAAGGCAGTTTAACAGGATGCGGGATAAGCTCCGGGCATTTCTGCCGCTTTATCCGGTAACGGTGGTCTACCCCATTCCCCGGTATAAGTGGCTTATCTGGATAGATGAAGAGTCGGGCGAGCTTTCCGCACCCCGGAAATCCCCGGCAAAGGGCAGCGTCTATCAGGCATTTAAGGAGCTTTATAAAATAAAAATGTTCTTGAAGGAACCCAACCTGCACTTTAAGTTTGTGCTTCTGGATATGGAGGAATACCGGCTGCTAAACGGCTGGAGCAGGGACAGAAAAAAGGGATCCTGCCGGTATGACAGAATCCCGAAAGAACTGGTGGAGGAGGTCAGTGTTGACCGCCCCGAAGACTATATGCAGTTTATTCCCTATGACTTAACAGAGCCGTTTACCTCCGCCGATTTTGCGAAAGCGGCGCATATCCGCCGCCCTTTGGCACAGACAGTGTTAAATATCTTAGCGGAGGTCGGCTGCGTACAGAAGACCGGGAAGCAGGGCAACAACATTCTGTATACCTCTGCGGAATGGTAGCTATTATTTTGTGTCCGCGGCTTTCTGCGGTTCAGCGGCATTGCTTTTCTGCGACTCTGCTGTGATGTCCTTCTGTGAGGCTGCAGCGGCTTTCTTCCGTTTCCGGCGGCGCAGGATGGCACGGATGGGCAGGAAGAACAACAGGAATACCAGCACAAGGATGACAATTACGATTAACACGATGATAACCGCATATTTATTGGGATTTTTTACCAAATCCACAATGTTTTTACTGTCCAGGACCTCTTTGCGGTTCTGGGCATTTTTGTAGCTCTCCGGCACATTGCCGATGCCGTCGCCGTCGGTATCGGGCAGGGAGTCCAGATAGCCGGCAATGGCAGCCCATGCCTTTAATTCTCTGCCGTCCGCCGTGGTGATGATGGCATCCTCAATGTTTTCGATGGGGGTTCCGTCCGCAAATTTGGGCTGGATGGAAAGAATGCCGTAGGAAACATCCGTAACGGCGCCCAGCATCTGGCCGCTGTAAAGGTCGCAGACTACGCGGTACAGTTTGTCATCCTGTAAGTCGGCTTCGTTTCCGGAAGCATCGACGATCTTTACTTTTGTCACCTTATTTAAAATAATACGGTGCGGGTTGAAGGAAAAGTTCAGACCGCTCATGTATAATCTGGCTGAGGGCATAAAATCGGATACGGAAGCATCAATTTCCGCAGCGGTCTTCAGTTCGGCGCCGGTCAGATATACGCTGATTAAGGGATAGCCGGGCACTCCGTCCAGCCCGATACCCAGGGAATAGGCGTTGAAAACGTCCTCTACGGTAATATCGCCCTGCGCAAAAGTATCCCGGACACAGCCGGCGGGAACGACTGCCACATCCACAGGGTGGTCATCGCCGGTGTCGGCGGAATTTACCGCATACAGGAAGGAGTCCGATAACAGATTTCCCAGGTTGTGGTCGGTGTGAATGGAATACAAATCAGGTGAGGTGGAGAAAACCACATCATTTTCCGCCAGTACCTGGGTACGGGTGTAACCGAACTGTTCAAGGTAAGAAGCATCCACCATATCCATGAATGTGTCGATTTTTGCCTGGGTCGTTTCGTCAAGAGGGATGGCGGGGGTTATGACACGCAGCTTGTAATCGGTCATTTCCCAGCGGCCGTCCGCTTTCTGCACCATGGAGAGGCTTCCCAGCCGCTTGCCGTATTCCCCGCATGAAACAATGTAGGTGTTACCATGCAGGATGGGAGTTTCGAGAGTGGTGTGGGAATGACCGCTGACAATCAGGTCGATGTCCGGCACATTTTTCGCTAAAATTTCGTCCTCGGACTTGCTCTCGTTTTCATTGGTGCCGCTGTGGGAAATGCACACAATCATGTCCACATCTTCCTTGGCTTTAATGTCCGCTACGGTTTCCTTTGCCGCTTCCGAAGCGTCCCGGAATTTCAGAACGCAGGTGGGAGCGCAGGCTAAGGAGTCTACGCCGAAGATGCCGAATACGGCAATCTTTATGTCCCCTTTGGTAAGCACCACATAATTTTTCATACCGTAATCATCGAAAGCATCCTTTAAGAGCTGCTGCTCTTCGGTGAGGCCTTCGGCATCCATGGTGTCCCAGTCCAGATTGCTTAAAACCATGGCGGGAATGGGGTCACCGCTTTCCTTTGCCGCCTGCAGGGTGCCGGCAAGACCAGCGGAGCGGTAGTCAAATTCATGGTTTCCGAGGGTCGTCACCTCACATCCGAGGGCGCCGAGCATACGCAGCTCTGCGGCGTCGGAGTCGTAAATGGTCTGCACCAGGGTACCCATGGAAAAATCGCCCGCATCCAGAACAAGGGTATCGGGATTTTTTTCCCGGGCTTCGTTAATCAGGGTTTTGATGCTGGCAAAACCGCCCACCTCGGCAGCCTGCCCGTCTTCTACGGTGAGAAAGCTGTTTAAGTGGGAATGGGTGTCATGCAAAAATAAAATATCGGCTTCTTTGCCGGTGTAATTTTCCGCTGCAAGAGATACGGAGCCAAACAGCAGGGACAGCAGTAGGACGCCGATGCAAAGACAGGTATAAGACCGGGAAAAAAGTCTGTGTTTCTTTTTTTTCATTTGTGTTCTCCTTTTATGGCAAGATATCTGCATCAAAGAGGGGCTCTTGCCCCCGACATCATTATATAGTGACATTCAGAAAACCGCAAACTCTTCTTAATGAATTCTTAAAGAAAACTACCGGGAATGTGAAAAATTGCCGTTTATACTGTGTTTACAGAACATAAGCACGGGGGATAGCAGGCGGATGTCACCACAGTGCGGAACGGGAGAAAAACCATGAGGGTAGTTTGCAAAAAGAGAAATCTGTTTCAGCGAATATGGAAGAAAATCATCATCGTGATTTTGGGAGCCTGTGCGGCAGCAGGGCTTATGGCATGTTATCCGGAGATGAAGCACAGTGAAATTTTTGCCGTGCCGGTGCAGCAGGAAACGAAGGAAGCCATACAGACAAGGCTGGAGGAGCTTTTGGAGAACAATCCGGAAATGCAGGATTTTGTGGACGGTTATGCAAATTCTGACGGTAGTGTCACAGGCGGAATTGACGAAGAAGAAAAGGAAGAGGACAGTCCGCTTTTTTTACAATGGGATGAAAGATGGGGCTATGCGTCCTACGGGGACAGTTGTATCGGAATCAGCGGCTGCGCACCCACCTGCCTGTCCATGGTGATTTTTTCTCTTACAAGGGACGAGACGGCGACACCGGATGCACTGGCAGACTACGCCATGCGGCATAACTATTATGTGCGGGGAAAGGGAACCCTGTGGAGTTTTCTTACGGATGCGGGCAGCAAATACTCCGTGCAGGGGACGGAAACGTCACTGGATGAAAATACCATGAAGGCAGAACTGGACGAAGGACATCCCATCATAGCCTCCATGCGTCCCGGAGATTTCACCACGGAAGGACATTTTATTGTGATTTACGGTTATGATGAGGAGGGCTTTCTGGTGCATGACCCCAACAGCAGGCTGCGCAGCGAAGAGAAATGGACGTTTCAAACCCTGTATCCGCAGATTAAAAATTTATGGGCGTATTCCATGGAATGAGGCGAAATATCATTTTGTGGTGTAAAATCAAGCATATTAAATAAAATCAATGCCTTTGCTTAAAATTACCCCTTGCACATGGATGACGGATGTGCTACTATTGTGCTTAGTTCCAACAAGACCGGATAAAATAGGTCAAACGGACAGATTAAATGAATAATTAAAAGCAAAAGCGTTGAAAGGGAAGAGTATCTGCGAGTGGGATACAGAGAGCTGCCGGTTGGTGTGAGGCAGTCGAAGCAGACAGAGAACTGGCCCCGGAGCTGCCGGTTGAAGGAAAAGGATTTTCGGATGCTTTTCTGTGTAGAGCCGGACGGGAGCCTACCGTATAAGGAGGCAGGCAGACATTAGGATGTGCCAAAGAGGGCATGGAAAACCATGAAGTAGAGTGGTACCGCGTAAATTTACGTCTCTACGAAAGTGCAGAAGCATTTTCGCAGAGATTTTTTATTTGCAAAAAAGGAGGACAAAGAAATGACAACAGAAAGCATTAAGGAAAAGTATGAGAAATCTTACTTTATGCCCCCTGTCGTAACCTACGACTGGGTAAAGAAGGACAGTATTGAAAAAGCGCCGATCTGGTGCAGCGTGGATCTGCGTGACGGCAACCAGGCGCTGATTGAGCCCATGGGCTTACAGGAAAAGCTGGAATTCTTTAAGATGCTTGTAGATATCGGATTTAAGGAAATTGAAGTGGGCTTCCCCGCTGCTTCCGAAACCGAATATAACTTTGTAAGAGAACTGATTGAGAGAAAAATGATACCGGATGACGTTACCATCCAGGTACTGACACAGGCGAGAGAGCACATCATCCGCAAGACCTTTGAGGCCGTACAGGGTGCGCCCCATGCCGTGATTCATCTTTACAATTCCACCTCCGTGGCTCAAAGAGAGCAGGTGTTTAAGAAGGGCAAAGAGGAAATCAAACAGATTGCCGTTGACGGTGCAAAGCTTTTGAAAGATCTTGCCGATGAAACCGATGGCAATTTTACCTTTGAATACAGCCCGGAAAGCTTCTCCCAGACAGAGGTTGACTATGCTGTGGAGGTCTGCAATGCCGTTCTGGATGTATGGAAGCCGACCAAGGACCACAAGGTTATCATCAATATCCCTACCACCGTACAGGTGGCAATGCCTCATGTATTTGCCTGCCAGGTAGAATATATTCACAAGAACTTAAAGTACAGGGATGCCGTTTCCTTAAGCGTACATCCCCATAACGACAGGGGCTGCGGTGTCAGCGATGCGGAATTCGGTATTTTAGCCGGCGCCGACCGCGTGGAAGGTACTCTGTTCGGAAACGGCGAAAGAACCGGTAATGTGGACATTGTTACCGTAGCGCTTAACATGGTCTGCCACGGTGTCAATCCGGGACTGGATTTCTCCCATATCATGAAGACAAGGGAAACCTACGAAATGCTGACCGGCATGAAGGTACCGGAAAGATCTCCGTACTCCGGCGATTTGGTATTCACCGCTTTCTCCGGCTCCCATCAGGATGCGATTTCCAAGGGTATGGCGTGGAGAAACGAGGGGAAGAGCGGCAAGAAGTGGACCGTTCCGTATCTGCCCATCGATCCGGTGGATCTGGGCCGCGAATACGAGTCCGATGTTATCCGTATCAACAGCCAGTCCGGAAAGGGCGGCATTGCCTTTATCTTAAAGCAGAACTTTGGTATTTCCTTACCCGAGAAGATGAAGGACGAGGTACGTTACTTAGTAAAACATGCTTCCGATGAAAATCACAAGGAGCTTTCTCCCGCAGAGATTTATCAGTTGTTTGAAGATAATTATGTGACCAGAAAGCCTGTTTTTGATATTCCTCTCTGCCGGTTCGAGCAGGCGGACGGTATTCATGCGGAAATTACCATCGAGCAGAACAAGGAGAAGCGTGTTATCGAAACCTCCGGTAACGGCCGTCTGGATGCGGTAAGCAATGCTATCAAGGTTTACTTCGGAATTGACTACGAACTTACTTATTACGAAGAACATGCGATTTCCAAGGGTTCTTCTTCCAAGGCAGCAGCCTTCGTAGGACTGGTCTGCGACGGCAGAACCTACTGGGGCGTCGGCATTGACGAAGATATTATCAAGAGCTCCATCGCCGCACTGGTAACCGCAAGCAACCAGATTGCCGAGAGCAAGCATGCGGTAAGCGGCAGGGAAGAAAGAATTGTGGATATTCTCAACTATATCCAGATGCATTACCAGACCGTAACACTGGACGAATTAGCTGACAAATTCAGCCTCTCCACACCGTATCTTTCCAAGTACATTAAGGAAAAATCCGGCAAAACCTTCCAGGATACCGTAAAGGATATCCGCTTCGGAAAGGCACGCCTTTTATTAAAGGAAACTACCCAGACCGTGGAGGCGATTGCAACGGAAGTAGGTTACGAAAATGTAGAGCATTTTAACCGTCTCTTCAAGAAAACCTACGGCTGCACTCCCATGCAGTACCGCAGCGGCAAGCAGTAAATAACGCTGTTTTGCCGGAAAATAAGAAGGACTGTATCGCGAGGTGCCCCTCATAGTCAGACTTTGATGGGTTACCTTACGATACGGTCCTTTTACTTTGAAAATATAAAACAGGACAAATAAACCTTGCATGGTTTATAAATATACGGTATAATACGTCCATAAGCAGTTACTTCTTTTTTCTAACTTTCTTTGCCGGTATTACCGGTGTCTAAAATTCAAGAATTCCTGCTTAGAACCCAAGAAATAAAAATAATCTAAGGAGGAAAACGTGATAAGACAACAGAAGAAAGCAGCGTATGCTTCCGACAGGGAAGCACAGTATGATGAGCGTGCCAAAAGGGTGGCAGGCTCCAAAATCGTGATCGCCAGTATCCTGTCAAAGACAGTGGATGCTTTTCGGGGAATGAAGCCCCGGGAAATCGTGCCCTATATAGAGGGCGAACCTTACATCGGCAGTGTACCGGTGGAACCCGGGAAAACCAATGCTTCTTATACCGAAAACGGGAAGCGGATTGTGGGCTTCAATACGGAAAATCAGGAAGAAAACGAAGGACTGGTAAGATTTGATGTAATCTGCTATGTGCGTCTGCCGGAGAAAGAGAGCAAGGCAGCTGCAGGAAACGGACGTGCTGCAAGGGCAAAGTACCGGACAACCGTATCCGGCAGAAAAGGTCCGCTGACCCAGATCATCATCAACATTGAAATACAAAAAGACCAGCCACATACATATAAGATTCTAAACCGTGCAGTCTTTTATGCGAGCCGTCAGGTTTCTTCCCAGAAGGAAAGGGACTTTGTAAAATCCCATTATGACGATATCAAGAGTGTGTATTCCATCTGGATCTGCATGAATATGGAGGAAAACAGCCTTTGCCATATTCACCTGACCAAAGAGGATATCATCGGAAATAAACAGTGGGGCGGCAACCTGGATTTGCTCCATATCATTATGATAGGAATCGGGAAAACACTGCCGGAGCATAACGAAATCTATGAACTTCACAGGCTTCTGGGAACCTTGTTTTCAAAAGAGCTTGGCAGAAAGGACAAGCTATGGATTTTAAAAGAGGAATACGATATAACAGAAGACGATAATCTTGGAGAGGATGTGAGCGAAATGTGTAACTTAAGCCAGGGAATCAAAGAAGATGGCATTGCGATTGGAGAGGCTAAAGCACAGACAGTGTTAATTTGCAACATGTACAAAAACGGTTTTAACGCCGAGCAGATAGCAGCAGCTACTGACATGGATCTGACAGAGGTAAAAACGATTCTGGAAACATGCAAACAATAAAAGTATGCATTCATATAAATAAACCTTGTACAGAACATAGATGTACGATATAATCAATTCATAAGCAGTTACTTTTTTTTTCTAACTTTCTTTGCCGGTATTACCGGTGTCTAAAATTCAAAAATTCCTGCCAATAAACAAAATTTTTCGGTGACAGACTTTAACAAGGCGTTTAATCCTACATCTGTCTCTTATACACATCTGACGCT
>ERZ1026850.359-NODE-359-length-29274-cov-9.089360_pt1 | contig 29274 bp, 28 predicted proteins | sample MGYA00380155_ERZ1026850 | MGnify/ENA primary metagenome ERZ1026850 (study PRJEB33269, sample SAMEA4719791) | human gut metagenome | biome: human-associated habitat; feature: organic feature; material: feces | place: Cameroon | collected 2013-10 ... | reverse complement strand
CAGGCAAGACCCGGGAGGATCACGCCCCCACCATGAACCAGCTGTTCGCCGCCTATGCCAGCGGCAAGGAGGCCAAGGAGCTGATGACCATTCTGGGCGAGGCCGCCCTCAGCCCCACCGACCTGCTGTACGCCAAATTCGCCGATGAGTTTGAAAAGCGCTACGTCTCGCAGGGCTTCGACGAGAACCGCACCATCGAGGAGACGCTGGATCTTGGCTGGGAGCTGCTGCGGATGCTGCCCAGAAGCGAACTCAAGCGCATCAAGCCGGAGATGCTGGATAAGTACCTGCCGGAAAAGGAGTGACCGCCTATGGCCGGAAAAACTGTCAATCCCACCCGCATGGAGCTGACGCGGCTGAAGGGTCGTCTCAAGACGGCCCGCCGCGGTCACAAGCTGCTGAAGGATAAGCGGGACGAGCTGATGAAGCAGTTTCTGGAGATCGTCCGCCGCAACCGGCAGCTCCGTGCCAAGGTGGAGCAGGGGCTGAAGGAGGCCAACGATGCCTTCACCGTGGCCGCAGCCGTCATGGGGCCGGAGATGCTGGAGCAGTCGCTGCTGCGGCCCCAGCGCTCCGTGTCGCTGGACGTGGACGCCCGGAACATCATGAGCGTCAACGTGCCGGTGTTCACGTTCCACACCGAGGGCGGCGAGGGCTCTCTCCTGCCCTACGGCTTCGCCCAGACCAGCGGTGAGCTGGACGCGGCGCTGGAGAAGATGCAGGCGGTGTTTGCCGATATGCTGGAGCTGGCGCAGGTGGAGAAATCCATGCAGCTGCTGGCGCAGGACATCGAAAAGACCCGCCGCCGCGTCAACGCGCTGGAGTATGTGATGATTCCGGAGACGGAGAAGAACATCCGCTACATCACCATGAAGCTGGACGAGAACGAGCGCGGCAACACCACCCGGCTGATGAAGGTCAAGGATATGGTCTTGCAGGATGCCCATCATTATCAGTCATAAGCACACGAAAGAAGAACCGCCGCAGGAAATGCGGCGGTTTTTCTTGCCCACAGGAAACGCCCGTGTGCATGATACAGCGACTTGCCCCTCACTGCGGCACGCCATCGCCAAGGGGCAAATCAAAACCCGCGCCGACAGCCAAATTCCAGTGGCATTTTCCCTGCGTTTGTGATATAGTGTCCTTATTATGGAAACCGAGGCGATAACAAGGAGAAGTATTTCGACACAATATAACGATTTGTATTCTATTCTGACGTGAGGTACTGCTATGACATATTTGACAGCCTTTCTGCTGGGTCTGGTACAGGGCGTGGCGGAGTTCCTGCCCATCTCCAGCTCCGGCCATCTGGCCATCGCCCAGAACCTGCTGCATATCGAGGGCGCCGGCAGCGTGCCGGAATTCTTCGACGTGCTGCTCCATCTGGGTACGCTGATCGCGGTGTTCGCCGCCTACTGGAAGGATATCTGCGAGATGGTGGTGGAGTTTTTCCAGGGCATCGGCGATCTGGCCCACCGCTCCACGCCGTCGCCGGTACCGCCGGCCCGGCGGCTGATCCTGCTGATCATCGTGGGTACGCTGCCGCTGTTCGCGGTGCTGCCCATCCGCAAGGCGGTGCAGGGTCTGGGCGACAATATGGTATTCGTAGGCGCGGCGCTGATCGTTACCGGCTTTCTGCTGTTTTTGTGCGACCAGGTACGGAAGGGCCACAAGACCGAGCGCAGCGCCACATGGCTGGACGCCCTGCTGGTGGGCGTGGGACAGGCGGTGGCCACGCTGCCCGGCGTGTCCCGCTCCGGCATGACCATCACCGCCGGCTGCTTTGTGGGCTATGAGCGGCGGTTCGCCGTGCGGTTTTCGTTCCTGCTGAGCATCCCCGCCGTGCTGGGCGCCAACATCCTGTCCATCGGCGACGCGGTGAAGGCCGGCATCAACGGCGCGGAGGTGCCTATGTATCTGGTGGGCGTCGTCACCGCCGCCGTGGTGGGGTATCTGTGCATCCGACTGCTGAAGTATGTGGCGGATAAGGGGCGCTTCGGCGCGTTCGCCTATTACTGCTGGGCAGTGGGCATCCTGACGCTGGTGCTGCAGGCCGTCAAGTGAGATAAAAGTGAGGAAAAATATGGCATCGACACAGAAGAAAACAACGAAAGGGAAAAAAGCGCCTCCCAAGCCGGAGCCGCCCGCCTATAACGGCGTGGCGCGGCTGATCGGCGGCATCGTCTGCCTGCTGCTGGCACTGTGCGTACTGGTGAGCTATTTCAACGTGGACGCGCTGCTGCTGACGTTCATCGCCAAGGCGCTGAAGGGGACGCTGGGCTGCGGCTACTATCTGGCCGCCCCGGCGTTGCTGGGCGTGGCGGTCATCCAGCTGCGGCATCAGGGCTGTCCGGTGATCCTGCGCACCACCTGCACGCTGCTGACGCCGCTGCTGGCGGGTGTGCTGTGGCATCTGATCTTCTGCCGCACCGCCTATGAGCTGGGCGGCGGGCTGCTGCCCCTGCTGTGGAAGGATGGGCAGACGCTGGACTGCGGCGGCGTGGTGGCCGGCGGACTGGCATTGGGCAGTGAGGCGCTGGTGAGCAAGGTGGTGTCCATCATCATCTTCGTGGTGCTGCTGCTGGCGGCACTGCTGGGCGCGCTGCATATGACGCCGCAGCAGGCGGTGGATAAGATGCGGGAGTACCGGGACAGCCGCTGGGACGATGAGGACGGCGAGGACGACCTGCCCGACGACGATTTCGAGCCGCTGCCCCGGCGGAGGACGTCCTCCGCACCGGAGAAGCCGGTGAAGGAAAAGCCCGTCCGGAAGCGTGCCGGTATCGATATCCCGCTGGACGGGGAGCCCTCCGCCATGGAGAGCGGAGCGAAAAAGGAGTTCTTTGCCCGTAAGTCTGACGCGGTCCGGACGCCGGATCAGGTGCTGGAGCAGAAGAATACAGCGGAGCCTGCGCCCACTGTGCAGGAGACCGCGCCGGTGAAGGAGCCGGTGTCCGCCAAGACAAAGAAGGCCCAGCTCCAGCAGGAGGTGGAGTCCGCCGCGCAGGAGGTGAGCCAGGCCATCGAGCAGGAGCTGGCCCAGGGCGAGGAGGCCTACCGCTATCCCCCCATCACCCTGCTGGAGGAGAATCACGCCGACAACTGCACCGAGGTGGGGGCGGAGCTGCGCAACAATTCCCGCCGCCTGGCGGAGGCGCTGCGCTCCTTCGGCGTGGACGCCGCCGCCGGAGATGTGGTACACGGCCCCAGCGTCACCCGCTACGAGTTCACGCTGGAGCAGGGCGTCAAGCTCAGTAAGATCACCAACCTGTCTGACGATATCGCACTGGCGTTGGGCGCCAGCGGCGTCCGCGTGGCGCCGGTGCCCAACAAGATCTCCGTGGTGGGCATCGAGGTACCCAACCGCACCGTCACCGCCGTGCGCATCCGTGACGTCATCGAATCCCGGGAGTTCACGAGGCACCCGTCCTCCGTGGCCTTTGCCGTGGGTAAGGACATCGGCGGCAACAACATTGTGGGCAATATCGCCAAGCTGCCCCATGTACTGATCGCCGGTACCACCGGCTCCGGTAAGTCCGTATGCACCAACTCCCTCATCGTCAGCATCCTCTATAAGTCCACGCCGGATGAGGTGCGGTTCATCATGGTGGACCCGAAGATGGTGGAGCTGGCGCCCTACAACGGCATCCCGCACCTGCTGATCCCCGTGGTCACCGACCCCAAGAAGGCCGCCGGGGCCTTGCAGTGGGCGGTATTCGAGATGATGAAGCGCTACAAGATGTTCTCTGAGAAGGGCGTCAAGGACTTGGCGGGCTATAACGCGCTGGCCGAGGTGGACGAGGATGTGAAGAAGCTGCCCACCGTGGTGGTGGTCATCGACGAGCTGGCCGACCTGATGCTGGTGGCCGCCAAGGAGGTGGAGGAGTCCATCTGCCGCGTGGCCCAGATGGGACGCGCCGCCGGTATGCATCTGGTGGTGGCCACCCAGCGCCCCTCCGCCGACGTGATCACCGGTCTGATGAAGGCCAATATCCCCAGCCGCATCGCGTTTGCCGTGGCCAGCTCCATGGAGTCCCGCATCATTCTGGACACCCCCGGCGCGGAAAAGCTGGTGGGCAAGGGCGATATGCTCTACGCACCGTTGGGCGACAGCAAGCCCACCCGCGTGCAGGGCTGCTTCATCACGCCGGAGGAGATCGAACGGGTGGTGGCCTTCGTCAAGGACGCCGCCGGCGAGGCTCACTACGATCAGGATGTTATCGAGAAGATCCAGCAGGCGGTGGATGCCAAGTCCGACAAGGGTAAGGCCGCTCCGACCGATGGAGCGGCCGATGGAGACGATGGCGACGAGCTGCTGCCCGCCGCTGTGGAGGTGGTGCTGGAAACGGGACAGGCCTCCGTGTCCATGCTCCAGCGCCGCCTGAAGCTGGGATACTCCCGGGCTGCCCGTCTGGTGGACCAGATGGAGGAGCGGGGCTACGTCGGACCCTTCGAGGGGTCTAAGCCCCGGCAGCTCCTCATCACCCGCGAGAAGTGGCAGGAGCTGCAAATGGCCAAGGGCGCTGCACCGGCGGAAACGCCGCCCGCCGCTGACCGCTACGGCTCCATCCACGACGTGTTGGAGAGCCACGACGCGCTGGACTGACCCGCGCCATCGATACGAAAAAACACCCGCAGTCCTGTGGACTGCGGGTGTTTTACTGTGATTTACAGGCTGTCCGGCGTGTTGACGCCAAAGCCCTCGCCCAGTATCTCGTAGGCGTCGCACATGATGATGAAGGCGGTGGGGTCGATCTCCTTGACGATGGATTTGATGCTGACGATCTGGGCGCGGCTGAACGCACACAGGATCACGTTCTTCTGCCTGCCGCTGAAGCCGCCCCGCCCCTCCAGCAGGGTGACGCCGCGATCCAGCTCCAGCAGCTTGGCGGTGATGTCCTCATAATGCTCGGAGATGATGTACGCCATCTTGGCGCCGTTACCGCCGTAGACCACCCGGTCAATGGATTTGGAGATGAGGAACAGCGCCACCATGGCGTACAGCGCCTGCGTCAGATCGCGGAACACCGCGGCGTAGGAGACGACCACAATGGCGTCGATGGTCAGGCACAGCGTACCGATGGACAGGCCGGGCAGCTTCAGCTTCAAAAGCCGCGCCGCCAGCTCCGTGCCGCCGGTGGTGGCACTGTACCGCAGCATCAGACCGCAGCCGAGACCTGCGGCCACGCCGCCACAGATGGCCGCCAACAGCGGCTCCATGGGCTTGAAGGTGTACAGCCCCGCCAGCAGGTCGATCATGCCGGAGCTGACCAGCGTGGCGTACAGCGTGGCGTATAGCCACTGGTGTCCCACGTGCTTCCAGCTCAGAATGAACAGCGGCAGATTCAGCACCACGATCACCGCGCCGATGGGCGCCTGGGGAAGGAAGAAGTTGACGATCTGGGCAATACCGGTAAAGCCGCCCACGCTCAGGTGGTTGGGGTCAAAGAACCAGTTAAAGGCGACGGCGTACAGTGCGCAGGACAGGGTGATCATGATGTACTGCACCACGATCCCCTTGATCTTCTGATCCATAAATGGCGTCCTCTCTTTTTCTCTCAAAAATGTATATACAGTATACTATGCAGAACGCCGTTTGTCTACTATCGTTATTCTACCTCTACGACAGGCGGCACAAATCGCTCAATGTCGCTACGCAGCTTAGGGTGGCGGATCACAAAATGGATGGCGGGGGACTTGCCCTTGGATACCATGGCCCACTGCCCCTCGTGGATGCAGATCTGCAAATTCCGGAAGGCACCGCCGGTCCACTCCAGCCGGCAATGGGAGTGCGCTGCGGCGAACGCTTCTGTCTGGCGGACATGGGCCAGATATGTCTCATAGGTGTACGGCACATCCCGCTCGTAAAACAGGCCGGACAGCGGCAGGGAGGGCGGAAACTGGGCGAAGGCCTCCGGGGACAGCCGCGGCAGCTCCAGCCGTACCGTATCGGACGGCAGGATGTGCTCTATCTGCTCCCGCCGCACGCGGGCATAGGCAGCGATGCGCTGCCGCTCCTCCTCCGGCACGTCCTGCTGTGTCAGCAGCGTTTCCAGATACGCAGGCTCCATGGTGTACAGCGGCGGCACGGACAGGATCTGCCGCCGCGGCCCCGGCGTGCGGCTGTCCGCCAGCAGGAAGGCGCTGAGCCGCGCCCCGTCGTCCTCTCGGTAGATATCCATCAGGGGCTCGGCTTGCGCCAGCATGGCCTCCGCCCGGCGGCGGCAGTACGCCACCTCACCTTTGACCTTCGTCAGGTCGTACCGCCCCTCGCTGTGATGCCCTGCGATGGCCTCGCCGGTCAGCGCTACCGTTCCCGCCGAGCGCATAAAGTGCAGGAACACACCGTTTTGCGGATTTTTGAAGTAATACGGCTCGATCTGCCCCGTCATGTACATGGGGATAAAGCTCTCCAGCCCCAGCATCATCTCCGACAGGGAGCGGTCAATGTTGTGGATGATCCGGAGCTTCAGCCCCTTTTTCAGCAGCATGGCCATGCCGAACATCCATTTTTTCGGGAAATCCGGGTCCTTGGCCATCTGCTCCATGGGCATATCGCTGTACATAATGACCGGCTCCATGGAGCGGGACAACACCGCCGCCTTCATGAAGTCCAGCTCACTTTCCATCATCTGCTGCAGCCCGAAATAGCTGCGGGAGGTGGGGAGCTGGAACGGCGCCGTTGGCACCTTCAGTTCGTTGAAGCGGATGGAGCGGATGTACTCGTTCAGGTCGAACTCGTCCAGCTTGGCGAGGAAGTGGTCAACGCCATTTTGCCGGGGCGCATGGCTGCCCAGCAGCCAGTCCCGCAGCCGCTGGCAATATACGGCCCTATCAGCCAGCGCCGCCGCCTCGCAGTCCAGCAGCGCCCCGGCGATCTCCCGGTGCTGGACGTCATCCAGCTCGCGGGACGCATAGGCGGCCACCGCCCCGGCGAAGCCCTCTGGATCTGCCGGCTGCCGCGCCCCGCTGCGGAAACGGAATACGGTGGACGGGTCATAGTTGGCGTACCGACACAGCCGGCTGATGCTCAGCTCCATCACCTCTACCAGCGTGTTGAAGTTCTCCCGCAGCTGCACCCGGTCGGAGACGGCGTACTCCTCGCAGGATAAAAAGCCTGCCCGCACCTCCGCCTCCGCCATGCCGGGGATACCCTTCTCCTGCGCCAGCTCCGCCAGTCCGCGGCACAGACCGTCCAGCGCGGCGGAATCCCGCCCCGGTGTCCGCTCCCCCGCCCGATAGCGGCTCAGGGACGGCGCGGCGACGCCTGACCGGGCGCACAGCTCGCTGGCCCGGCAGCCCGTCAACACCATCCACGCATTCAACTGCTGACAAAAACGCATGATGCACCTCCTGCTCCGCGGTTTCCTCTACGGCTCCATTATACGACAGCCCGCGCCGACTGAAAAGGGCTGATGTCGAATTGTTGCCGGAAATGGCAGTTGGCAATACCGGCAACTCTGTTGCGCCCGGCGCCGCATCTGGTAGAATAAGGGAAAACACCCACAGGGAGGTACTGCCTATGAAAAAGAACGACTGCACCCGCCGGGGCCTGCTGGGCCTGCTGCTGGCACTGTGCATGACCCTGCTGCTCCTGACCCCGGCGCTGGCCGGCGTCACGGATGTCACCGGCGGCAGCGGCGTTACGGTCAAGATCACTGTTGTCAATGAATACACGGACAAACACGACCAAAAGACCTTCGATCTCACCGGAAAGACCACCACCTTTACCGATGTGAAAAAGTATTTTGGTGGGACGAGCGGCACACTGGCCGTGGGCTTCCCTGATCTGGGCGTGGTGAATATTACCTACACCGTGGATAACGACACCGTGGTCATGACCGTCGCCAACTACGATGACCTGCCCGACGGCACCTACACCTGCCCGCAGCGGGAGGACAAGACCATGATGAAAACCACCTACGATGGCTCCAAGCTGACCTATCTCGGCAATGACTATGAGGATGGCAAGGTCGTCATCAACGAGACCCGCACCGATTACTACACCCGCAATCATATCTGGCGCAGATACATCCTGACCGTCACCGGCAATGGTAACGGCAATTCCTCCGGTACCGGCAACGGCAATACCACGGGTACCGGCAGCGGCGGCACCTCAGGCACCGGCCTGAGCGGCGCCACCGGCGGCTGCAACTCGCCCAAGACCTTTGACCCCGGCATGACCCTGTATGCCGTCTCCGCGGTACTGTCCGGCGCCGGGCTGACCGTCCTGCGCCGCAGAAAACGGTAGCTTGCACGAACGTCGGCATCCTGCGTATAACGCGGGGGGAGCAAAAAGCAGCGTGCGTACCGACAGGTACGCACGCTGCTTTTTTCGTTTCAGCGGTGGTGATGATGGTGATGATGGTGATGATGGTGGTGGTGGAACAGGTGATGACGATGCTTGTGCTCCGGCAGCTCCGGCTGGGGATCGAACCCGTCCTGCCAGTTGGAGAACAGGAAATAGAACAGGTAGATCACCGAGCTGATGGCCCATGTGATGGGATAGGCCCAGTAGACGTAGACGATCTCATGCCGCCAGTGCATGATGGCGGTGATGTACAGGATACGGAACACGCACCAGACGCCCAGCATGATGGTCATGGGTACGAAGGCCTTGCCCGCGCCCCGGCAAACGCTGGCGATGGCGTGGGAGAAGGCCAGCAGACAGTAGAACAGGCAGATGGTCCGCGTCTCCAGCACGCCCAGCCGGATGACCTCCGGCGTGCGGGAGAACAGGGACACCAGCCACGGCGCAGCCAGATAGGTGATAACGCCGATGATCTCCGCAATGACGGCTGCCGCCGCGATGCCGAAAATAGCGCCCTTTCTGGCACGGGGCTTCATGCCCGCGCCCAGATTCTGCCCCACATAGGTGGTGATGGCCATGGTGAAGCTGGTGACGGGCAGGAAGGCGAAGCCCTCGATCTTGGAGTACGCGCCGTAGGCGGCGGTGGCCATCTTGCCGAAGGAGTTGATGTTGGTCTGCACCACCACGTTGGCAAGGCCGATGACGGAATTCTGAATACCGGCGGGCAGGCCGTAGCGCAGGATCTCCCGCAGCAGCGGGCCGTCGATCCGCAGGGCGGACAGCTTCAGCTGGTAGATGGTACCCTTCTTGGCAAGGTGCATGACGCACAGCACGGCGCTGAGCGCCTGGGAGATGATGGTGGCCAGTGCCGCCGACCACACGCCCCAGCGCAGCACCGCCACGAACAGCAGGTCCAGCACCACATTGGTCAGGGAGGAGACGATCAGGAAGTACAGCGGGCGCTTGCTGTCGCCCAGCGCGTTCATGATGCCTGTAAAGGTGTTGTACATCACACCCGCGCCCACACCGGCGAAGTAGCACCGGAAGTAGGCGATGGCGTCGGGCAGCACCTCCGGGTCGGTGTCCATCCACCGCAGCAGGGTGGGGGTGAACAAAACGCCGATGACGGTGAGGATCAGGCTGCTGATCAGTCCCAGCAGCACGGCGGTGTGGACGGCGCGGGACACCTTATCATAATCCCCTGCGCCGAAGTAGCGGGAGATGGCCACACCCACGCCGCTGGCGGCGCCGGCGAAAAAGCTGATAAGCAGGAAGATCAGCGGGCCGGAGGCACTGACGGCGGCCAGCGCGTTGTCTCCCAGAAAGTTGCTGACGATCAGGGAGTCGGCGGTGTTGTAGAGCTGCTGGAACAGCTGACTCAGGAAAATGGGGATGGCGAATCCGGCGATAAGCCGCCAGGGTACGCCGTGGGTCATGTCCTTTGTGTTGGCAGCGGCCATAAAAATGCACTCCTTCCTCTGGTGTATGTCCGGCGTGGTGAAAACCGATGCTGAAAAACGGCCCCGACAGCTCGGGAGCGGTCGGGGTATCGTATGATCCGGCGGGGAAAGATGCCTGATGCCATGCGGTGTGAACCGCATGGCATCGTTCAGGCTTTTCTGGCGCAGTGGGAGGGATTCGAACCCTACGAGAGCCGTAAAAGACGGGTACTAACGTACCCGCAAATGCTCTGTTTTCAAGGGTTTTCCCCAAAGCTGTTGATACCAATGGGATTTCATTTGTGGTCAAATTTGTGGTCAAAATGGGGCGCGACCCGCAGGTGCGAAGCACCGAAAGGAGGCTCCAAATGAAAACAAAAGAACACGTTTCAGACAGGCGTGAACGGTTCTGCGTCCTGCCCCCGAAGGCAGGGAACCCTATCAGGGGAGCGCCTTCCCCATCCCTGCCTGAGATTATATACGATGTTCGGGTGAAGGTCAAGAGTATCGAAAATAATTTGAAGGCACTGCGTGCTGCCCACAAGAAAATCGGATGGACTTTAGAGAATTTTGAAGACGACCTGCAGGGCGTCCGGAGGATTATTGACGCCGATACTTCCGATGAAAGTGCCGCCCGAAGAGCGGCACTGCTGCAGAAAGCGGTTGATGAATTAGCAAATAACACCTGCCTTCCCTTCATGAAAATGTGGGATTCGGTGTGCGAGCTTGAGAGTATTTCTCTGCAATGGAAGACCCGCGAGGCGGACGTTTCGGATGATTTTTGCGTCGAGCTTTTTGAAAAAACACGACGGGAAGCGGGCCTGTTTGATGCTTTTGTGGAGGCGGATTTGCTGCTGGTCAGGATGCCGGCACTGCCCTCGATTCGGGCTCACGGCACGGTTGTAAACGGGCGGAAGATGGTCATTTATGACACGCAGATGTTCGTTGAAAAGGTGCGCGGAGCCGTGCTCTCCGTGGAGGATTCACTGCCCAAAATCGCTCGAAAATGCGTGACGTATGTTTTCATTTATAACAGCCTCACGACTCCCTGTCTTGACTCCGACAACCACGCAACGAAGGCGATTACCGATGAAATTTGCTCTCATTTCGAGGGCGGGGACGATGGTCTTTGCACCGATTTTCGCTTCTACACGAGGGTGTCGGAGACCATTCCTGCGGGGACTTACGTTACGATTTCTCCCATGGAAGGGCCGCTTCCAACGCCGGAAAATATCATCAGAATATGGGAAGCTCGCCAGCGAAGCAGCGGGGCTGCTGTAGGCCATTAAAAGAGGGCTAAATTGGTCGCATCAAAACGACCGCCCCAATGGCCGCTTTGGTGAGAACGTGGTGCAAGTGCAATCCATTGATTTTACTGGATTTTACGAGCCTTGAAATCGGAAAATGCCATTGCCGATATTGACCAAAGTACAATTAGTGAGAAATTTATGCCCGCCCCTGAGAGACTAAAAACGCTGTTGATCTACCCCATTTTCGGGGGCGGGCATCCTGAAAATAGAAGAAGGAGGACGGAGAATGCCAACCCACTATAACGTGAAAATGAAAATGTTATATGCCCTCGCAATATGCGGCCTTGTCCGGCGAGATGACCTTGCGATTTTTGCCGAGACCATGAACATGGGTTCCCACGACATTATGGATTTGATTAGCGCCGGTTTTGTGAGGGAGTCGAGCGCAGAGGTTGATATTCGCATTGGGGGAAGAAGTCGGAAGCGGGTGCGCCGCGTCTGCTGCATTACAAATAAGGGCCTTGCGTTTCTCTTGGAGTTTGGCGGCGCACTGTTTCCATGGCTGGAGAGCATACCCAAGAGTATCATCGGAAACGTCAACCTGCGCGGCGGTACGCTGGCGCGGAAAGCGCCGTTGGACCGCCGCCTGAATTTGGCTGGTGCGAATTGTTTTTACGCTGCCGCAGGTTTTGAGGTTCACCCGCTGGTATTCGGTGATGACGAGGACAGTCAGAAACCTGCGCTGTCAGCCATCATTGCGAACGCGGTGGGTGATTTCGCTCCTGAAGAAAGCACCGTGTACTACAACGCCATTGAAGTGAAGGGAAAGTGTATTGACGCAGACGCAGAAGATTCGCACTCTCAGAGATTTACTCGGCAGGTCGGATTCGCGGCGTATTCCAAAAATGATTTCAACATCTACATGATTCCGCAGGGCGGCATGAGATGGAAAACAGAAATTGCAAAAAAAGAGTGGCGTCTGTTTTTCGATTACCGCAGAAAAATTCGTATAAGTCAAATGAAGGAGTGCAATGCTGTCCTCCTTGCCCGCAACCCCCGCGATTTCGCGGCACTGTTTCGGTCTATTAAGGATTTCTCCGGCAGAAAAATTAAAATGCGACGGCTATATGTCGTCCCAATGAAGTGCGAGGGGCGCAAGGACAACTCTATAGCCGTGACAACAGGCTTCGATAGAGAGTGGGAGAACTGCATTGCTGAACTGGGAAAAGACCCCAAGTTCGAACGAGATGAAAGGTCATTCATCTTTCCGTTCCGCACGTGTCGGGAGGGGGAAATTTACCATGTAGCGCTTGGAACGGTAATGGAACTTTATAACATTCATTACATCAAGGAGAAGGTGGATGAGGGAATGCCTGTAGTGATTTACTGCTACCGACATCAAGTCCCCTATTATCGAGCAGTGTTCGGGGATGATATACTTTATGATTTTGCGGACTGAATGAAAGGCGAGAGGCGATCCGCAATGCGGATCGCCTCTCGCTTAGATGGCAGCCGGCTGGCTGCATATTGGTCACAGAAACATTGCCATGTAGATGGGCAGATGGAGGATGTTATCGGAGCGCATGACATCCTTTGTGTAGAGAATATAGGACTCACCTATTTTCGAGGAAAACTTTGCGCGGAATTTGTCCAACGATGCGTGGCTGCGGTAGTTGCCGGACTTTACTTCGATGGGGGCTATTTTTTTGCCCTCGGCAATCAGGAAATCGACCTCCATGTGGTTTTCCCGATGCTCCTTATCACAGCGAGAGTAGAAGTAGAGCTTATGCCCACGGCACCGGAGCATCTGCGCCACCATGTTTTCCAAAATCATGCCCTCGTTTACATCCAGCTTGTCAAAGAGAATGGCTTTATATAACTCGTTGTCTGTATAGCCCTTGTCCATGAACGTCTGTGTTACCAGCAGTCCCGTGTCTGCCATGTAGCATTTCTGTGTGGTGTGGTCGGCGCTGAGGGCAAGCCCTACATTGGGGTCGGTGGCGTTGAAGCAGGTGTTGACCACCATCGCCTCGTTCAGCCAGATAAAGGAATCCTCATAGGAACGAAAACGCGCATTTTCGCCCAGCGAACTCAGGCGATATTTCTTTTCTTTTTTGGATAGCTGACCGGGGATACCGTCGAAAACCGCATAAACCTTATCCTCGTATCCCTCGGCAAACTTGGCTACGTCGTCGCGGTAGAGCCGCAGGATGTTCCGCTTGACCGCATCGGAGGCGGCAAAGTCCTTCCCGTTCAGGTAGGCGAGGACGGATTGTGGCATCCCGCCCACCAGCAGGTACTGCCGGAAGCTGTTCATGACCTTTCGATGCACCGCCTGACCCAAGGGTTTTCGCGCCTCGAATGCCTGCCGGATAAACGGAACGGTGACCTCATCACCCAGCGCCCATAGAAATTCCTCAAAGTCCAAGGGGAACATCTCCAGATGTTCCTCCTCCGATGGGATGATAATGTCCTTGACGTTCTTCTTGAGCCGGATGAGAGAACCGGTTTCCAAATAATCGTAGCGCCCATCCGCCACAAGGTACTTGATAAGCTGCCGTGCGCGGGGGAACTGCTGCACCTCGTCAAACACGACGAGGGACTCTCTGTTGTAGAGCGGTGTTCCGAAGAAAACGGACAGCTTGGCAAAAAACATATCGAGGTCGGTGCTGTCATTTTCAAAGATGTCCAGCACATCCTTCGGGACATTTCCGAAATCAATAATGATATGGCTTTTGTACTCGTTTTCTGCGAACTCCTTGGCAATGAAGCTCTTGCCAACGCGCCTTGCTCCGTCAATCAGCAGAGCTGTCGTTCCGCCGCTTCGCTGCTTCCACGCGACGAGGTCATTATAAATTTTCCGCCTCAACATACCGATTCCTCCTGACTTTCAGAGTCGTGTTGTTTTCCTTAGTTTAGCACAGAGCTGCACGAAAAGGCAAGTTAAAAATGTCGATATTTGCACGAAACGGCAGCTCTGCGGTTTTTGCTACTGCACGAAACGGCAGGTTTAACGCCTGCCTTTGTAGTAGTCAAGAAAGACAGGCCGCATGATCTGTGCGGAGGCACAGATCATGCGGCCTGCGTTGCGTGGAGTGAAGTAAAACTATTCGGCGGGCTTTTAGAATTTTCACTCAGTCTATCGTGTTATATGACTTAACACGCCCTTGTGTTTTTGAGATAATCTGCGGTCAATCGCGGATTTTCATAATTCCGCTTCGTTACGAAAGTCATTATGCTTTGGTGCTCTCGTGGACGCTTAGGAATCCGAAACAACGAGATGCCCCCTCAGAACCCCGCTGTGCCACGCCGCAGAGCTGGGTGTAGTTTCAGGCACGCGGACAGTTCCACGCTTGCTGTGCCCCGTCTGAGGCCCTTAGCGGGTACGCCGCCGCACGCTGCTGATCAGCGGCATAGCCGGAACGCCTCGTATGGGGCGGGAGAGCGGCAAGCACAGCGGATGCCCGCATAGCCTTGCCTGCCTGAGAGCTATCCGACGATTTGCACAACGGTAAAGAGAAGTAGAAATCTGCCGCTTTAATTCGCGTATTGACCAATCGGAGTTGATAGGTTTCTTTTCATAGAAACTATATTTGTCTGGGTCTGCAATCGTCAGCAGTTCGCAATAATGCGACCAACTCAATTTGCCAGACAGTGTCTGTTAAATTTGATAACAGAGCCCCCTCGTCAGGATTGACCTCATGAGGGGGCATCTTAACAGTAAATTGTTCTTCCAGTAGCAGAGAAAACCATGGTAGAATTATCTCCACTTTCGCCTTTCCATTTGAAAAGAAGAATGGTACAATAAAAAACAGCAAGTGCAGCAAAGGGGTAATATGTATGAGAAAATTGGAGCAATACAGACAACTTGTTTCGGAAATTCGTACCGATTACCTTAATGGCAGCCGCGAGCTGAAGTGGTGTGAAGACTGCAAAGAAGTTAATCTATGGACGTACTGGCAAGGCCGCGGTCACATGGACGCACAAGTTATGCTTGTTGGTCAGGACTGGGGATGCGCGTGGGATGAATCCGCTGCGGCTGTTATAGAGAATGTTCGTGCCATGAATGACGGCAAAACCGTATACTACATGGCGGGAAATGATAATCCGACTGACAAACTCCTCACTGTCTTGTTTGAGTCAATCGGTTTTGACATTTCAAGAGACGACCCGCGATTATTCTTTACAAACTTTGTGTTGGGCTATCGAGTGAAAGGAACCAGTGGAGGCTTCAAAAAGAAATGGGCTGATGCAGACGCTAAATACTTTCGCAGATTGGTGGAGATTATTTCTCCAAGGATTTTGCTTTGCCTTGGAAAAGATACGACCAGAAGCGTATTGAATTGCTTTGGACTACCTATGCCGACGGGTAGCTTCAACAAAATAATCGAAGATAAATCAAATCCTTTTTGCGTTAGATTATCGGATGGCAACCCTGTCTATATATTTGCGCTCGCACATTGCGGAGTTATGGGGACATTAAACCGAAATAGGGGTAGCGGAAAGAAACTGCTTCCAGACCTACAGATACAGGATTGGTCTCGTATTCGTCCGATACTCTGGAGCTCACCGGAATTACTACATAACTATTGGGTCCCGACTATTAAGGGACTTCGCAGCATCATTGAATCGGATGAGCGCGTGGCGTGGTGCAGAACCTACTCGGTCTACGCTGTCCGCGAGGATATATACGGAATAGAAAGGTTTTTCAGAAAACTCTTACGGGAAACCTATCAAAACGGACTGGTTATCTCGGATTATCGAAAAATAATGGATGAGCTTGGGCTTGAAGAGGAAAAAATAATCCGCTCAGAAAGCGACTGGGTCGAGCAGCTTTCGGTCAACGGCGCCGCTGCGTGCCTTGCCTATCATTTTCGACGAGACCACTTTTGCGAGGGCAGTCTGATTCAAAACGGCCTCGCAAATGGGTGCATTTTGAGACTGATGGAAAGACTATATAGTTTACTTGCAGTTATATCATAAGACGCGGGCGATACGGCTCAGGCACGGTCAGCACTTCCATCCACACGAGCTTCGCGCAGAGTCACGCCGCCGTTGCTCCAACGGCGATGCCGAGGCCAGCGCACAGTGTCCCACGCCTGAAGTACTATGTCGGGCACAGAAAGTTCACGTCTTTTATTTTTCGAATGTGCTATAATCATCCACGAAGGCTATTCGCTGAGGCTATTGAAGGGGGCGTGAGCTACATGGGTCTGGAAAAAGCCATTGCATCCGGCCAAGAGCATCGTAAGCCGTACCACGGTGCGAAAGCTGTGTGCTTTAACTGCCGTAATCACGGCACCTGCGACTATTGCAAGGGCAACCGGCTACACAGCACACGCAAGCGCGAGGCGGCGGCAGATACGCAGCAAAGGGAATATAATAGTTATAACTGCGGCGGAGAGGACTCCGCCGCAGATGTTTTTTATGAGAGCCGCCTTGCCGTTCTGACAAAGAAGGACACGGGCATCGCCACATGGCCTCCTATTATGGTGGGTGCAAACCGTGAAATCAATCGAAATCACAAAAAATGAGCGAGTTTTCTGAGTTTTACCACATTTCATGAGGGAGTTTTGCTGGCATCTGCACAAAAACCGACATTAGTGGATAGCTGCAGAGAGGGAACTGTAGCAGTTGCTTTTTATGGGAGCCTTCTGCGAACACAGCACAAGCCGGTGATCCGCGCAGTCGCGCAGATCACCGGCTTGTTTCCCAAAGCTGCACTTATTTATTGTCGTCAACATACTCCCTGTGTCCATCGGGATATAGCAAATAGGCAGCCTTTCTCTCTGCGTCGTAGCGTGCCACGGGGATGTCCCTCATCTTGGCACGCTGGTAGGCTTCAAAGGCCACGGACGAAATACGGCGGTCCATCTCAGCGTCATCTTCTTCATTGTCCAGTTCTTCGAGCGTGTGGCGCTTCGAGTCGCCCCGTGTATAGCCCAAGGCGGCCATCAACTCAGGTACGGAGTCAAACGAGCCGGACAGGTCCTCGCCCTTCTCGGCGGCAGCCATCGCTGCCTGAGTCACCGCGTTAGGCACTTCCATGTCGTATGGAAATCTTCCCGCTTGGACGACAGTCGCCGCAAAAAGAGTAAATGCCTCTTCAAGCGACAGATTATATCGGTCGCAGATGGCCGCCAGTTGTTCCCTGATGCCACTTTCCAATTCAAAGGTTATTGTTGTCTTCATCCGCATCGCCACCTCCTGTACCGTTATTATACCATGCGTAAGGCGCTGCGGGAAAGAGGCTCTTAAAGAAGCAGGTGATCTGCGCGGTGGCGCAGATCACCTGCCTTGTCTGCTCAGGTAGAGGAGTCATCTTCACTCATAGCCTTGTCGATGGCCCGGTTGATGTAGGCGTTTACGGATTCGCCCTGCTGGGCCGCGTGAGCCTGAATGACCTCTTTTTTGCCCTTAGGCATTACAAGATTGATGCGGTCGTAGTTGTTCTTCATGTATTTATTTACGGCCTTTTGCTGGGCCTTGCTTGCTGGGGACATAGTACAACCTCCTATTGCTGCTGCATATCATGGTAGCACAAATGAATATCTGCGTAAATATACAAATTGCACATATTTACACAGATATATTTAGCGATTATGCCAGTTGATATATCTACCCAAATATGTTACAATGAATGCACAAAATAAAACAGCGGCAGTTGAGAGGAGTTGGCGCTCCTCTCAACCTGAGCAGGTGACACAACCACCTACACAACGGAAAAAATCCGCACCGCAGGGAGTAGTATATCCTATTTTCAAGGGATTTGCAAGCCTTCCCTGCGGACGGATGCTCCGTCTCCTTGTCGTTTCTCGACGCACCGTGTAGGGATTATCCTGCACGGTGTTTTGTTTTGAATACGACGAAAGGAGCACGCGAGATGTACGAGGACGACAAGTACAAGGTAACGATTGATGTAACCGACTACGAATGGAAAGAACTCCTTCACATGTGCATTGACCTGCATATGTCGCCGGACGCGCTGGCAACGGCGTTCTGCAAGGAAGTTATCCGCCAGCAGGCCCTGCTGCGAATCATCGCAGCCGCGCTGGAGGAGAAGTACGATGGGATGCTGGACGACATCCGTGAGCTGTGAGAGCAGCGCCACCTACCTGAAAAAATACGAAAGGACTTAGAACTATGAACAACGGAAAGAAGACTCCTATCGGGGAGGCAATCATCCAGAATAACCCCACCGGCTACGGCCTGTTTGCAGGCATCGGCGACAATTTCAACAGTATGGGACAGGTCATTTGTGAGCTGGCGGACGATGCCATTTCCAACCTCCGCGCCAACTGCAGCGACCCAGACCTATCCATGACGGTGGTGCTGTCGTTTGAGAATTTGGGTGACGCTGTGAGAATCGGTGTGGTAGACGGCGGCACGGGCATCTCCGACCTGAACAGTGCCCTGACCATCGCTTGTCGGGATGGAGTGCAGACCCCGCTGAATGAGCACGGCTTTGGCCTGAAGCACGCTCTGGCCTCCTGCGACAGCGGCCCAACGCAGGAGTGGGTCATCCGTACCCGCACGAAGAAGGACGCGCAGAAGAACCGCTACCGGGAGGTCACGGCGCCCTACTCTATGGGAACCTCCGAGAACGACAAGCCCATGAAGGTTCGCTTTTACTCAGGTACGGGCGGGCTGCCTCACCGGACCGGAACGGCCATCTCCGTCCGCTGCCCCATGGTGAAGTTCCGCACGGTCAAGCCCGACCGCAAGGCTGCTTCCTCCGATTTTCACAGCCTCGTGCGTTATGTCATCGAGGAATTGCGGTATGTCTACGCCGGCGTGCTGGCAGACACCGGCATCACCATGGAAGTGGTGGAGATCAGCGACGGCGTGGAGAAGCACCACGTCCTGACACCGCTGCTGCCGGCATGGGAGGACGGCACAGTGACGGATTACGGCGATGTTCCCTGCGACCTCGGCGGAGGCCCGCTGACCATCCGCTGCAAGTATGGTAATATCCTGCCCACCAAGGCAAATGCCGTTTACTATAAATGCAACATGAGCTCCAGCGGCGTAGAGTTGCGTATCAACGGTCGCGCCATCGAACACGGCCTTTTCGATAGGGTTTGGGGTGAAGCAGTACACCCCAGTCAGAATCGCTTTTTGGTGCAGGTGGATTTGATTACGGACAACTCCGCGGCGCTGCCTGCCACGAAGAACACCAAGACGTCTTTTTGCGAGGCCGACCCGCGCCTGAAGAATCTCCTTAGTTGGATTGCCTCTTATGTACCTGCCCCGGCCAAGGACGTGGATACCCTTGAAGCAAGGTATATCCGTGAGCTGACCGCCAAGCGGGAGAGCGACCCCAACGCCCTGCGGGTGAGCCGCGAGGAGCCGGTATTCCAGAAAATCGGGCTGAAGGCCAAGGTGGACCTGTTCGTGGGCTTTGTCAACGGTGTTACCATCTACGAGGCAAAGTCCGGCAGGACGAAGGCCCTCGACCTCTACCAGCTCCGTATGTATGTGGACGGCTGTGCGTTGGACAATAAGCCCGTGGATGAGGCGGTGCTGATTGCCAAGAGCCACCCTGCGGAGGTGCGGGAGCTGCGGGAAATCCTGAACGGTCTCGCCGCGCCTGACGGTCGGCCCTACAACTTCCGTTTGGCTACTTGGGATGAGGAGGGCATTGTCATTCAGCAGAGCGCGTAAGGAGTGAAGGAAAAAGTGTGCAATGATTGCACACTTTTACAGGAGAAATATATGATTATCAGAAACGCTATCAAATGCAGGAAATGCGGAGAGGTCATTGAGTCTGTTTCCCCACACGATTTCAAGACCTGCTCGTGCGGCACCTGCGCTGTGGACGGCGGTCACGATTACCTGCGGCGGTCTACGCCATCACTGGACGACTTCATCGACTTGAGTGTTGTCGAGCTGGAAGAACCCTCCGAAACGCTGTTCTTTTCGTGAAAGCAGAGCAGCAGATCGCGGCGATGCCGCGATCTGCTGTATCACTCCAGTATATCATCCACAATGGCCGCCACATGGTTGAGTTGTACGGCATTCAGCCGTTTCAGGCGGGTCAACATTTCGGAAGCCTCTTTCGGGGCTTGTGTGTCGAAGTCGAAGAAATCGCAGGGGGAGATGTCGAGGTACTCGCAGATATAGAAAAAACCAGTCATGGAGGGCAGCGTCTTCCCGCTTTCGATGTTGCTGATGTAGCCGGTGTTCTGTCCGAGAGCGAGGCTCATTTCACGCGCCGACACCCCTTTTTGAACTCGGAGTTGGGCCAGCCGCTTCCGCAAGGCGTTGTCATATCCGTAGCTGTTCATCTATATCACCTCATGATATATTGTAACCGCTACATTTTCAATTATATTTGATTTGTGCCATCGCAAGTGCTATAATGCTGGTTACAAACCCTGCTGGCGCATTGATTTGGCGGAATAAAAACGATAGAAGGAATAATGCGCGGCAAATGCCACGCACAGGGAAAGGACGAAAAAAGATGAAAATTGCGAAGCAAATCATTGGGTTTCTGCTTGCCCTGTCGCTGCCGCTGGTGCTGATCGCCTGCGGCGATGGTACGGATACCCCCAAAAGCGGCGGCAGCAAGCGGCAGTATGATGACTCAGTTCCTGCGGAGTTGGAGGGGGACAAGTACAACCTGCACAACTATTCGTTGGAGACAGCGGACGGCAATTACTATGATGAAAATGGGGAGAAGCTGTGGGATGCCGCAGATGGCGTGGCGCGCACCAAGAATTACCGCAACGACGTTACGGTCTCCTGCAAGCTGGCGTCGGGGTACACCGTCACGCTGGGTATGGGCGATGCCAGCGTCGGAACTGGCGCCATCTACCTGAACCCCACCACGGACAACCCCAAAGGAACTACCTATGTTTGGAGCAAGTATAACCACAAGACGAACCGCAGCATGACTGGCAGGGTGGAATTTGATTATGAGGCGGAGAGGAAAACGACCGAGACCACCTATGCGGAAATTGTGGATGAGGGTGTCCAGAACATCTTTGAGCGATATGAAAATGATAACGCCGGCAATGAAGGCATGGTCGGGCTGGACATGAGTTATAAGGGTACATACAAGTATGGCGCGGCATGGACGCACAATTTCTTCTATTCGGAAGAGCTGTCCCTAAAGAGAGGCTTCGACGCCTACCGAAATGACGAGTTCGTTTTGGAGCTGTATGAAAACGGGACACACAAAGAAATGGGGATTATCCGCGTTTCTATCCTTTATGACGGTACGAATGACCAGTATTATCTTGCCGGTGTTAGTGAATTAGTAGATTCATCTGCGGACCAAGCAGCTTCTTGAATACACAGCGGAGAAAGGAACTATGACAATGAAAAAGATGAAGAATTTTATGGCCCTGCTGCTGGCTCTGGTGATGGCCATGAGTTTGGTGGCCTGTGGCAACAAGACCAGCGAGGAAACCAAGACCGGCGAGGAAATCGGATGCTACGTGCAGACGACTGAGACCGGCGAAAAGGTTCTGGTGGACAAGGACGGCAAGGCAGTGACCGACTTCACGCTGGATGCGGAAGGCAATGTGCTGGATGCGGACGGCAATGTGGTCGTCAAGGCGGAGGATATCACCGCTTATGTCGAGCAGTCCGGAAACGTGACAGATGAGAAGGCGGAGGAACCCAAGGTCGATGATGCTCAGAAGACCGAGGATAAGACCGATGCCAAGGATGAGGTCAAGGCCGACGATAAGAAGACCGAGACCAAGGTTGACGAGTCCAAGAAGGATGAGCAGAAGCCCGCTGACAATAAGCAGGACACCTCTAAGACGGACACCAAGACCGACACGAAGACGGATAACAAGTCTGACAACAAGAGCGATACCAAGAATGACACCAAGACGGAGACCCCCTCTCAGAAGCCCTCTACTCCCAGCTATGACAACGGCAGCCTGACTACTGCTCAGGTGAAGGAGCTGCAGCGTTGGTATGGCGTGACTGCTGACGGTCAGTGGGGCGCGGGTTCTAAGAAGGCAGCCGGCGGTCGTACCGCTGACGAGGCTTGGGCCTACTACCAGAACAATAAGCAGACTACCACGCCTGACAAGCCCTCTGGCGGCAACGATACTCCCAGCAAGCCCTCTGACGACAACAGCGGTTCCACTGGTGGTGGTTCTACTACTCCCACTGAACCCACCAAGCCTACAAAGCCTACAAAGGCTGATATCGACTGTGATGAGGCGATGCGCGTAGGTAACGAATACGCCATTAGTATTGGTTTTACTGATAACTGGGATGGCGCACGGAGTTATTTTCCTCCCATTTATTTGGAACGCGATTGCCCTGAGTCCTGCTGGAATCAGGAATGGGTTAATGCCGCAGTAAAGCAGAAGGTAGACTATGTAAAGGATTCTATTGACCGCCTTGGACGTTGGCATCCCGAAGACCCCAGCTATGTTATGAGCATCAACTGTGTAGTTCGTTGGAATGCCTCTGCTGGATACCACGAGATTTTCGTTTACTACGCAGCGTAACAGCTTTCAAGAAAAAACAGAAAAGCAGCGGCATAGCCGCTGCTTTTTTTACGCCTCCTGCAAGAAAAAGATGCTGATGCTTATTGTTCGGCTGAATTTTGCAGTTTCAGATGTGTTGACAATATAATCGAATATGCTACTATGGGATTATGGAGAGCGTCGGCCTTTCGATTTTTTCACACCTCGGACTTGGCAAAATATTGTATTCGTGTAAAGGTCGGCTGGCTGGTTAATCTTCAAAATTTTTGAAAGGAGATTTCAAAAACCATGAAACACAAGAAGCTGCGTGGCGTAGTAGCTATGTTGCTGACGCTGGTGATGATGGTCGGAATGCTCCCGACATCCGTGTATGCAGCGGATGCGGATGGCGGCAGCAATTCGGTCGTTATCGAAAGTGTTTCTGACCCTATAGAAGTATCAAGTGAAAATTAAAGCCACCTGCCGGAGAAGCAGGTGGCTCTTTTGCTATGCGAAGCGAGATGTGGGTTAAGGCTCAGGCACGCGAAACCCTCCGCTGCTGCACGGAGATCAGCAGCGTGCGGAGATGCATCCGCATGGGGACTCAGGTAGGGCGTGGTAAGCGAAAGATGTGCTGCTCTGCCTGAACCCATTGCGGTGCGGTGCGGCGGGAGCTGGAGGGTGTAGGGGTTGTGTAGATCAAGCGGATGCTCCGCGTTCGCTCCGCACCATGTGTAAAGGATAGCCGTCATTGTGAGCCGTTTTGCAGACAATGTGCGCCGTACTCGCCCAGCCGTTATCGCGGGCGAAGCTCCTCAGCACGTTCTGCAGGTTGGTGATGCGGCTCTGCCCGTCGCTGCGTGTATCCCTGTGACACGACAAAGTGAGCGTCTGTGCGTCTTCAAGGAGAGAACTCCAATAAGGCGCGACCGGCCAGCGGCACTTGTTGCTGTCTGTAGGCTGGGGCTGCAGAAAAACGAGGTACTTTTTGAGAACAGAGGAAAAAATGTGAGGGATAGATAACCCAGACTTTACAACGGTATCGGCATAAGTGTCCCGAAGCTGCAGCTCCACGCGAATCCAATGTTCGCCCAAGCCACCCTGCTCGGCATCCTTGTCATAGATACGGATGTTCGTACAGGAGCTCTTCGCGCCGAAATAAAGGGACATTCCCATGATATTCTCCTTGTGAGAGCGATGCTCCGCAGTATAGGAGAGGAGGGAACGATAATTGGCCACATCACGGTCGTGCTTCATACGCTGCATATCGAGAACGCCCGTGCGGTCATCAAAAGCGATGTCCAACCGCGTCATGCGGCCTTCTCCATTGCGAATAATCCCGAAGAGGTCGGCCCAACCGATAGAAGAAAGATTTTCAAATTCCCGGCAGCCCTGAGATGTCAGGGTGACAAACACGCCGCGTTCATTGTAATTGTCGTACGCGATAGAAATGTTCCCCGCTCGCTGGATGTGCGCGTACGGATAATGCCCGGCTCTCATTGTCCAAGTAGAGGAAGAAAGCCCAAGTTCGTTGATGGCCTCCGGCACCGTCTTGGTGTCCCACACAAACGATACATAGTCGATAGTAATGGTGTTGTTACTACTCATAAAATCAGCTCCTTATTGTTTTAGTTGTTTCTTTGTACACATTACCCCTCTGTTAGTGAGGGGAAGCCAGACGCGGATATTTGATCCGCGTTTGGCTCGGATAAGGTTGCCTTTATTTAACGGCACCAACCCCTTTCCGACTCATCACCTCGACCCATCTTTCGAGCCCATCAGCGGAGATGACGACGCGCCCGCGCAAATGAAACGCAGGAAAATCGGACATCTGGGCGAGTTTATAAACCGTGGGGCGAGAAACGCCAAGAACGTTGGCAACCTCTTGAATAGAAAGCGTTAGTTTTTTCATAGAAACCTCCATGCGTAAATTTTTTGCCATTGAATTTTACGATTATATGATATTGCAATACGATTATTTTGTCAATAGGAGTTTTGCAAACATAAACATATTTTTACTTGTTGACATTTTCTGTATTTGTGGTACAATTAAGCCACAGATGAAATGGAGGTAAAATACATGGTGGGGCCTGTATTTATTCGTGAGACCGATGATTTTGCGGGAAGGTTTAACGAGTTACTCATACATAATCAGGAAACGGCGGTAACAGCAGCAACTCGACTTGAAGTTTCTCCCGCAGTAATCACCAAGTGGCGACAAGGAAAGTCTATTCCGAGCGGAGAGTACATTAAGAGGATTGTAGAAACGTATCATGTATCGGCGGATTATTTGCTTGGAGTGATAGATACACCTACCCGCCGTATATCCGATGATGAAGTTTCTAAATACACAGGACTGAGCCTCAGCGCAGTTAGGGCATTGCATCGTATTTGCAGCTCTGCGCGAAAAGAGAGCCAAGATGGTTCAATGAGTTTCTATAATTTCCTCAGTGGCGAAAACCTTGAAAGTATCTTGGGTAAATTTAGAGATATCGAGAGCGCAATATCTCAAGTACAAAAAGTGATGCCAAACACAGAGGGAGCTGCTGGAAAAGACGCCAAAGAACCACACTCGTTACGAATTAAATTTGAAAAGCAGTATTTGGAGAACAGAATTTGTGAGGCTTTGGCATATATTGAAATGTTGTGCGTTACAGCTACAGGCTGCGACGTGGTTTCTCCGTTTGTGACCATTGAGCCGAGGTCGGGACTTCCGCTGTTCTTTGCAGAAGCAGAAAGAAAAATCGCTTCTTATACGCGAGTGGATGACAACGGCAACGAATACTGGAAATAAATAATTACTGTATCCTTCATCCTAAAATTATCTTTTAATTAAAAAACAACCCTTTCCAATATTGATTTTCCCCTTAGCACCTTGGCTGCGATGCCGTTATGTTTGAATACATTTTTTTGGAAAGGATGAAGGACCATGAACAAAAAGTGTTCTGACAGAGACGGTATTAGCGCTTTCAAGCGGAAAGACGGTCGTTATGAGGCTCGTGCCCTTGATACGCGGCGGTTCGGCAGCGATGGCAAAAGGAAATACAAGAGCTTCTATGGTGCAACAAAAAAGGAGGCGATGGACAAAGCCATCGCCTTCCTCTACGAAGTCAAACAGGGCTCCTACTGCGATAATAGCACAACAACGGTTGCGGAGTGCGTAAATGAGTGGTTCGAGAAAAGAATCAAAACGAAGCGGGAACCGCTGACCGTTGCGAGTTATATCGGGATTATCAAAAATCATATCAACCCTAATTTGGGTGGGATTCGTGTGCAGAGCTTGCAGCCGGGAGACATCGAAGATATGGCAGAAACGCTGTCAAAGAAAAAACTCTCCCCGAAGACCGTCAAGAACGTCATCACGGTGCTCCATACGGCTTTAGCTTATGCCATTAAGAAGGGTATCATTGTCAAAAATCCCTGCGAAAATTTAGACATTGAAAAGTGCAAAAAACATAAAATTACTCCGTTGCTCGACGGTGAAATCCCGGCATTTCTGAAGGCCATCGAAGCGGACTCGGAGTTCAAAAACGCTTACGCGTTTTGCCTTTACACCGGTTTACGCGAGGGCGAATGTCTTGGACTCACATGGGACAAGGTGGACCTCAAAGGCGGGTGCATTTCCATTGAGCAGCAGCTCCAGAAAGACCGCCAGAAGAGCGGTACATACTTCATCAAAAATGCGACAAAAACGAAGAAGACACGCACCGTTTACTTGACAGAAGATGCGGTAGCCTGCTTGGAAAATGAGAAAAAACGGCAGGAAGAAAACGCGAAGCTGGCTGGCGAATTGTGGGACAACGAGTGGAACTTGGTTTTCACAAACGACCTTGGCCGGTATATAGTCCCGATGACATTTTACAAGCACTTCAAAAGAATTGCCGAAAAAATTGGCCGTCCGGATTTGCGCCCCCACGACCTGCGGCACACCTTGGCCACCGTTGCGATCGCCAGCGGCTCGGATGTGAAATCCCTGCAGGACATGCTGGGCCACACCACGGCAGCGATGACGCTTGACGTGTACGCCCATCCTTCGGACGAGCGGCAACGCGAGGTGGTGGGCGGTATACAGGAACGGTTTAGAGGACTCGCCAAAGGCGAGGAAAAACAGGGTCAGTAACCACGTTTGTGGTCAAAATCATGGTCAAATCCCCATTTTGACGCAGAAGAAAACCCTGTAACCGGCATGGTTACAGGGTTTTTCACTGGCGCAGTGGGAGGGATTCGAACCCTCGTGCCGCTTTTGACGACAACACGATTTCCAGTCGTGCTCGTTATGACCTCTTCGATACCACTGCATATATTCAGTTCTGTGACGAACAGCACTGACTATTATAACAAAAAAAGCGGGCTTGTCAAGATGGAATTTCCCGAAAAAACCGGCTTTTTTGCACAGAGCAGCGGCGGAGGGAGCCGTTTCCCTCCGCCGCCGGCACCTGCGATCACTCAATGCAGCATGGATGTGACGGTGACCAGCGCCGAATCCAGAGCGTTACCCATCCGCTGCATGGCCTTGCCCACAGCGGTTTTTCTGGCCTTCGGGTAGGGGTGCGCCGCCATATCCGCCGCCGCGCCGGCCACCATGCCGACGCAAACGCCCCGCAGAAATGCGGTCATGTTCATCTTGCATCACTCCTTTTCCGTACAGTGGCAGTATCTCCCGTCGGGTGCAAAAAAACACGCGGTGTTTCTTGCCAAATCACCCCGCGCCGCGTTATAATAAACTTTAACTTTAATATATTTTTTGCGACACAAAAGGAGGACGTCACCATGTCCGTTACCGTCTTGCAGCAGCGTATCCGTGAAAAGAAAACGCCGCTGGCACTGGGTCTGCGTCCGGAGCTGGACAAGCTCAGCCCCAAAATTCTGAAAAACTTTACCGATATGTTCGGCCCCGGCGCCATGGCTGATGCGGAGGCGCTGCGCTACCACGGCACCATGCTGCTGGATGCGGCGGAGAAGTTGCCCGCCGTCATGCTCCACGGTGCCAGCTACCTGCGCTACGGCTCCATGGGCGCGGATGTGCTGGCCAATCTGGTCAGCGCCGCCCACGCCAAGGGACTGTATGTCATTCTGGGCATGGGCGCGGAGGCACCTGCCCTGTGGCAGAGCTACGGCGCCGACGCCATCACCGTGGATCCCTACATGGGCAGCGACTGCTGCGACGCCGGAGAACAGGCCCCCTTTGCACTGGTACGCACCTGCAACAAAAGCGGCGGCGAGGTGCAGAGCCTGATGGCCGGTGACCGCCCGCTGTATCTGGCGGTGGCGGAGCAGATGGCCCGCCGGGGCGCGTCTCTGGTGGTGGGCAGCGGGTACAGCCTGGATATCCGGGATGTGCGCCGCCTGTGTCCCAAGTCCTTCCTGCTGCTGCCGGAGTGCGACGGTGAGAACGCCGTCCCCGCCTTTGACGAGTACGGCCACGGCGCGATGACCGTGGATTTTGACCTGCAATTCGCCCCGGATGCAGCAGCGGCCGTGGACAGCGCCGTCAGCGAGATGAAGCAGTGGGTGACGGTGGTATGACGAAGATCTATCTCATCCGCCACGCGGAGGCGGAGGGCAACCTCTACCGCATTGCCCACGGCTGGCACAACGGACTGATCACCAACTACCGCGGCTACCAGCAGATCGACGCCCTGCGTCAGCGGTTTCAGGATGTGGACATCGACGCGGTGTACGCCAGCGACCTGTACCGCACGCAGATCACCGCCCGTGCCATCTGGCTGCCCAAGGCGCTGCCGCTCCATCTGAAGCCGGCCTTCCGGGAGATCCACATGGGCGTGTGGGAGGATCATCCGTGGCACGAGCTGAACAAGCTGCACCCGGAGGAGATGTACCACTTCAACCGCCGGGTGGATCTGTGGCGCGTGGAGGGCGGCGAGACGGCGCAGGACGTGCTGGAGCGCTACATCCCCGCCCTGCACCGCATCGGCGCGGCCCATGACGGCGGCACCGTGGCGGTGTTCTCCCACGGCGCAGCGCTGCGCATCGTGCTGGGTACCTTACAGGGCGTTCCGCTGTCCGGTATCGGCGACACGCCCCACGGCGACAACACCGCCGTATCCCTGCTGACATGGGACGACGGGGAACTGCGGGTGGAGTACCGCGACGACAACAGCCACCTGACGGAGCGGGGACTTTCCACCTTTGCCCGCCAGAGCTGGTGGCACAGCGCCAAGATGGTGGACCCCGGCGAGGACTATGTCCCCCTGCCGGAGGAGCTGCGCCGGCACTTCCATGTCCCCGACGGCGGCGAGGCCATCGGCATCCGCTGCGAGGAGGACTTTATCGGCGCGCTCCAGCTGCTGCCGGACGAGGAGCCCGGCATCGGCTGGCTGGGCTGGTACTGGCTGGATCCCGCGTATCGCGGCACCGGCCATGCCTTTGCCCCCATGGGCCGCGTGCTGCTGTACTACCGGCATCGCGGCGTGGAGCTCCTGCGCCTGCGGTGCGGCGATAGGGAGCTGCGCCGGTTTTTCGCCCGTCTGGGCTTCTACCCGCTGGAGGGCGACGTGATGGAAAAGGACATCCGCGTCCAGCTGCCGCCGATCCCGGCGGAATACCGTCCCTGAAAGGAGCTGCCCCATGACAAGAGGCGAGATATTTCTGCCTGTCAGCCGCGAGGATATGATCGAGCGCGGCTGGTATTACTATGATTTTCTGGTGGTCACTGCCGACGGCTACATCGACCACCCCAGCTTCGGCACCACCCTCATCGCCCGTCTGCTGGAGGCGGAGGGTTACCGCGTGGCCATCCTCGCCCAGCCGGACTGGCACTCGGCGGAGGCGTTCCGCGCCATGGGCAAGCCTCGGTACGGCGTACTCATCGGCGGCGG
>ERZ1026850.358-NODE-358-length-29320-cov-6.784692_pt1 | contig 29320 bp, 26 predicted proteins | sample MGYA00380155_ERZ1026850 | MGnify/ENA primary metagenome ERZ1026850 (study PRJEB33269, sample SAMEA4719791) | human gut metagenome | biome: human-associated habitat; feature: organic feature; material: feces | place: Cameroon | collected 2013-10 ... | reverse complement strand
AGCTGACATTCCTTGAAGGGCTAATTCTTGAGCCATAAAAACAGATTCTCTCAAGGTAACAGAAATTCGATGATTATCGACAACTTGTACAGAAAAATAATACAAGGTATAAAAAATAAAATGCGACAAAAGGTTTGAATTTACCTTCTGTCGCATTTATTTTTTGAACGTGTTCTCTATATTTGGTCGTAAACCGGTCATAAATTCTGACCTTGATTGTCTGAAATCTTCGATTTTACTGGCTTTATTTATCCAAGTTCAACATTGTGAACTTCTGTAATACTCCTTAGTACAACTTCGCCCCTGCCGGAATATGGTCATCTACCATCAGAAGATGCAGTTCTTCTTCCTCAGAATCCTTAAGATTATTGATTGCCGAAAGCAACATACCACAGGATTCAATTCCCATCATAGCCTTAGGTGGAAGATTGGTAATTGCAATCAGTGTCTTTCCAACCAGTTCTTCCGGCTCATAGTAAGCATGGATGCCGGAAAGAATTGTTCTGTCAACACCTGTTCCATCATCCAATGTAAACTGTAACAGTTTCTTAGACTTCGGTACTGCAACACATTCCTTAACCTTTACTGCTCTGAAATCGGATTTTGAAAATGTATCAAAGTCAACTGTTTCCTCAAACAATGGTTCAATCTTTACATTTGAGAAATCAATCTTCTCCTCAACGGTCGCAATCTGGTCGCAATTCTCTGTCGAATCACTCTTAGATGCCTTATTTTCCTTGCTTCCGCCGTCTAATGACTTCATTGTCGGGAACAGGAGCACGTCACGGATGGCGGGGGAATTGGTGAGCAGCATGACCAGACGGTCGATGCCGTAACCGATGCCGCCTGTGGGAGGCATACCAATTTCCAGGGCGTTCATGAAATCTTCGTCCGTGGTGTTGGCTTCTTCGTCACCGGCTGCCAGAGCAGCTTCCTGTGCCTTGAAACGTTCTCTCTGGTCGATGGGATCGTTTAATTCGGAGTAGGCGTTGCACATTTCGCGGCCGTAGATAAACAGCTCGAAACGCTCTACATATTCCGGCTTGTCCGGCTTTCTCTTGGTAAGAGGAGAAATTTCAACCGGATGATCCATAATAAATACGGGCTGGATTAAATGCTCTTCTACGAACTCTTCAAAGAAGAGATTTAAGATGTCACCCTTAACGTGACGGTCTTCGTAATGAATACCCTTTTCGTCTGCTAATTTCTTTGCTTCTGCGGTATCTGCCACCTGGTCAAAATCAATGCCGGTGTATTTCTTAACGGCATCAATCATGGTCAGTCTTTCAAAAGGCTTTCCGAGGTCAATCATTTCTTCCGCATAAGGGATGAGGGTCGTGCCGCAGACCTCCTGCGCAACATAACGGAACATGTTTTCCGTCAGATCCATCATGCCGTTGTAGTCGGTGTATGCCTGATAGAGCTCCATCAGGGTGAATTCCGGGTTATGTCTAGTGTCCAGACCTTCATTACGGAATACACGACCGATTTCGTAAACTCTTTCCATGCCGCCGACAATCAGTCTCTTTAAGTAAAGCTCTAAGGAAATACGAAGCTTAACGTCTTCATCCAGTGCATTGTAATGAGTTTCAAAAGGTCTTGCTGCCGCACCGCCTGCATTGGCTACTAACATGGGAGTTTCCACTTCCATGAAGCTCTGGCTGTCAAGATAACGCCTGATGGCGCTGATAATTTTACTTCTCTTTACAAAGGTATCCTTTACATCCTGATTCATAATCAAATCGGTGTAACGCTGTCTGTAACGGATATCCGTATTGGTAAGGCCATGGAATTTCTCGGGAAGAATCTGCAGGCTCTTGGAAAGTAAGGTTACCTCCGCCGCATGAATGGAAATTTCGCCGGTCTTTGTCTTGAACACTTCACCCTTTACACCGACAATATCGCCTACGTCATATTTTTTGAAGTCCGCATAAGACTCCTCGCCGATATTGTCCCTTGCCACGTAGGTCTGGATATTGCCCTGCAAATCCTGTACGTTGCAGAAAGAAGCCTTACCCATGACGCGCTTCTGCATGATACGTCCTGCGATGGATACGGTCTTTCCTTCCAGTGTCTCAAAGTTGTCTTTGATTTCCCGGCTGTGATGTGTTACGTCATATTTGGTAATCTGAAAAGGGTCCTTGCCGGCTTCCTGTAAATTGGCAAGCTTCTCTCTCCTGACCTTAAGGAGCTGATGGATGTCCTGCTCCTGTGCTGCCTGATTCTGTTGTCCCTGATTATTCTCTGCCACTGTTTTACTCCTTCAACCGGTCTCCCGGTACTGTTTTAGTCTGCGGTATTGGATCTCTGAATTTCCAGTACCTTGTATTTTAAGATGCCGGCCTGGGTCTCCACTTCTACGACGTCACCCAGTCTGCTGCCGATTAAAGCCTTGCCTACGGGGCTTTCGTTGGAAATCTTGCCCTTTAAGCTGTTTGCTTCGGTAGATCCGACAATTTTGTAATCCAGTTCTTCGTTATATTCCATATCTAAAATTTTAACCTGGCAGCCGATGTTGATTTTGTCTAAATCCACTTCATCTTCAACTACCACTTCTGCATTCTTCAGGATTTTTTCCAGCTCTTCGATACGGGCTTCGATGTCTCTCTGCTCATCCTTTGCTGCATCGTATTCCGCATTTTCGGATAAGTCGCCCTGCTCTCTTGCTTCCTTAATCTTCTGTGCTACTTCTTTACGTTTTACAACCTTTAAGTCATGCAGCTCGTCTTCGTATTTTCTTAACCCTTCGTAAGTCAGAATATTTTTCTTGGATTCCATCTTAATCGCCTTCCTATTCTTTATTCTCCCTTTACAACAGCCGCTTTCTGCGCCTGTAATAAGTAGGTATTATACTTAATTTTAGACACAGTGTCAAGAAAGAACCGCATGACACTGTGTCTTCTGTAAAGTTTCACTCTGTAAAATCTTTTCCTTTTCGGTAAGAATTATTACTTCTGAAGGAACTGATCCATTTTCTCGGCAACCTCAAGTACCTGCTTCAATACTTCCTGTGCCCTTTCGGTATTTTCTCTGTTCTTGTCACTCATGCTGGCCGACTGCTGTGCGGAAGCGGTTACTTCCTCTGTGGTTGCGGAAAGCTGCATGATATTGTCAACAATACGGTTGTTGGCATTGGACAGACTCTCTAACATGGTATCAATTTCCTGAATATCAGCTACCAATTCGTTTACATTGCCGTTTAAGACGCCAAACTGATCGGAAGCTTCGGCAATCATCTTATCCTGCTGATCGCTGACCTCCATGGAACGTCCTACCGCATCGGCGGTCTCTACCGCATTGGCATTCAGTGCTTCCAGGATAGTTGCGATATTTTCGGTTTCTTTTCTGGTCTTTTCGGAAAGCTCTCTGATTTCATCCGCTACTACCGCAAATCCTCTTCCGGCTTCTCCGGCACGTGCACTTTCAATGGAAGCGTTCAGTGCCAGCAGATTGGTACGGGAAGAAATGGAGAAGATGGTCTTTGTGATATTACGCACATTTTCTACGTTTTCCTGCAGTTTTCCCATGGAATCGGAAACCTGTCCGTTGGTCTCGGAAAGAATTTCGGACTGTTCCTTCAGTCTTGCCATGATGTCGGCATTCTTGGTATTGATATCCTTGGATGTATCGGCAACCTTTACCATATGTGCGGCTCTTTCCACCGTCTTTTCGATATTCTCCTGGATATTCTGTGTCATAACCGTCTGTGTCTGGATATTTTCTGCGGTTACGGAGGTGCTTTCGCTGATGTCCACGATGGAACGGCTGGTCACTTCGGTGGAATCCTTTACTTCGTCCACAATGTTCATGGCATCCTGTGCGCCCTTTCTTACTTCCTCGGCTACCTTAAGCACACCTTCGGAAAGCTCCTTCTGGGCATCGGCCTCCTCTTTCAGAAGACCGGATGTATCGGCATTGAATTTATCGGAAACTACCGTTGCATAATAGCATACAAACATGAAAAGCACCAATGTGCCGAGTGCAAAATAATTCTCCATGGCATTTTCTGCGGAAATACTCTTTGCCACATTTACCTTGTATACCGTAAGTCCGATATTTTCCACCGCATACAGAATGGACGTAATTGCCATAAATTTCTTGTCACCGTATAAGATCCATACAATCAGAGGCATGCATACTAAAAAGCGTATAAAGTACGGGTCGTAGAAATATGCCACAACGCCTGCCAGTACAAACAGCTCAAACGTACAGAAATATTTGAGTTTCGCACTTGCTCTGTTTTTCAGAATTACAATAAGATTAAGTACGCAGCTCACTACCATAACGGCGGCCACTACAATAATCGGAAGGATTTTCATGCCTCCCTTTAAGAAGGATGTCAGATACACACCCACGATCAATAAATAAAGTACCCCCAGTCCAATCAGAGAAAAACGGTTTACCCTTCTCGTCTGGACGTCTTTGTTTGCGTATAAAAATTTTTTATCCATATGTACCTCCCAATCGGTATCGTTAGTTAATTCCTATTATACAACATTTTGCCGATTATACAACAATTTCCTTGCTCTTTGGGGCAAAATTGTGCAAATTGCATACTGTTTTTCCATAATGTCACTTTATTCCCCTCTCACGCAGATAGCGTTCCACGGAAATTATCCGTTCTGCCGGAAGCCTGCCTGCGAATGTCCGTTCCTCGCCTGCGCCCATAAAAAGCAGTGTTCCCTTCTGCCCGATGTCCGCCGGACGGAGTCCGTACCATTTTTCCCCCGCCACAAAAAGACAGGAGGTGTTGTCGGGAATATGCCATTTTCCGACCCTGTCCGCCACCTGCAGCACAATGCCGTATTCTTCGTACAGAAAGTCAGCCATCTCTTCCTGCTCTCCCGGTCTGTCTGTCAGTATGCCCATATAACGGGTATCCCCGGCATAGTCGTACAGCCAGTCCTCTCCACGGACAGCCGTATCCTCAAGCAAAAGCAGCGCTTCTGTTTTTATCCCGTAATAACGCAGTAAAAACCGTGCTCCCTCTGCGGACAGGCTGTCGTTTTTCCGGTGCAGAAAGGTCGCCGCAGCTTTCGTATAGTAGTAATACACATCGGAACTTTCTCCGGGAATGGGGAGTCCTTCCGTATAGGAAGCCAATCCTTCTTTCGTCCATTCCTTTTTCTTCTGCATGCGTTCCGGCAGATACACCCTGCACAGATGCGGTGTTTCTTCCTTCTCCCACTCCACATGGTACTGCCATGGCTCACCCGTCCTAAAATGCCGGAGTGTCCTTTTTTCTGCTCTGCCCCATGTTTCTTCCATATAAAATACAACTACCGTCAGTTCTTCCATGCCATGCCCGTCCCCTTTCTTTGTACCTTATGCAGGGGAAGGACAATCTATGCGCAGACGTCCGGATTTCTTCTATGCTTCCTTCGGAAAAACCATATCCAGACTGCGAAGCAGTTCCTCCATGGTTTCCATGCTGTTAATCATCTGGCGGTATTTTGCGGAGTTGGGATATCCCACCGTATACCAGGAAAGGTGCTTGCGCATTTCCCTGACACCGGTGTATTCGCCCTTTTCCTCCATCTGCATCCTGGCATGCCGTTCAATGGTGGCACGCACTTCCGCAGGTGTGGGCTTCGGGGGGATTACGCCGGTTTCCAGATATTCCGTAATTTCACGGAAGATAAACGGATTGCCCTGGGCTGCCCTGCCCACCATCACGCCGTCGCAGCCGGTTTCTTTTAATAACCGTTCCGCAGAAAGAGCATCGGTCACATCCCCGTTTCCGATCACCGGGATTTTCACCGCTTCCTTGACTGCACGGATGCAGCCCCAGTCCGCGTTTCCGGCGTAGTACTGCTCCCTTGTCCTGCCGTGCACCGCTACCGCCGCCGCACCGGAGGCTTCCGCGATTTTCGCCATCTCCACGGCATTTAAGTGTGCCTCGTCAAAGCCCTTGCGGATTTTTACGGTGACGGGCTTTTTTACGGCTTTTACCATTTTTGTGATGATTTCTTCCGCCAGCTTTGGATTTTTCATCAGGGCGGAGCCTTCGCCGTTGTTGACAACCTTGGGAACCGGGCAGCCCATGTTGATGTCCAGAACGGCAAAGGGCTTTTCTTCTATTTTCTTTGCCATATCCGCCATAATATCCGCATCGGAGCCGAAAAGCTGCAGGGACACCGGCATCTCGGCGGGGCTTATTTTCATCAGCTCCTCCGTATTTTTGCTGCCGTAATAAATCGCCTTGGCGCTGACCATTTCCATGCACAAAAGCCCCGCTCCCTGTTCCTTGCAAAGAACACGGAATGGCAGGTCTGTTACGCCTGCCATCGGAGCTAAAATCACATTATTCTTGAGTTCTACATTGCCTATTGTTAATTTCATGCTTCCTTTTTCCTGTTTTTCTCATAAATCAGATAGAGACCGTCCAGTGTCAGATAGCTGTCGTAAATGTCGATGCTGTCCGTTTCATCCGCAATGGCGCGTCCCAGCCCACCGGTGGCCACCACCTTCAGGTTTTTGAGTCCGCTTTCTTCCTTCACCTTTTTGATGATGTATTCCGTCTGGCCGATTTGTCCGTAAAAAATACCTGCCTGCATACTGGTAATGGTTTCCTCTGCCAGTATGGACTTGGGCTTTTTAATCTCAATACGGGGCAGCATGGCAGTATCCCGCCAGAGCGCTTCCGCGCTGATACGCACGCCGGGCGCCGTAATGCCGGCAAGGAACTTGCCCTCCTCACTTATCAGGTCATAGGTGGTAGCGGTACCGAAATCCAGCACCAGCACCGGACCACCGTATTTTTCGTAAGCGGCAACCGCATCCACAATCCGGTCGGCGCCGATGGCTCTCGGATTTTCCGTCACTACTTTAATGCCCGTTTTCACGCCGGGTCCCACGATAATGGGGGAATGCCCCAGATACCGCCTGATGCCGCCCGTCAGGGAATGCATCACATCCGATACCACGCTGGCAATGATGGTACCCTCTATCTGCTGCATGGAAATGCCCTTCATGGAAAGCATGCTGTGCAGCAGAATACCGTATTCATCGGACGTCCGGGGCAGCTTCGTCGTTGCCCGAAAGGTTGCCTTCATTTTTCCTTTTTCATACACACCATAGGTAATGTTGGTGTTTCCCACGTCAATCACTAAAATCATCGTTCATCCTCATCCCGCAATCATCAAAAATGACCTATTCATCCTCATTCGTCAGCATATCGCTGAAATCTTCTTTCAGAATAAATACCCGGTAGTAAAGGCTTAAGCTCTCCAACAGTTCTCTTCTGTGGCGGCGCACCTCTGCTACCATAAGCCCGCTGCTGATGTCGTCATAATAAATGTCGTCGTCATCCGCGTTGGTTTCCAACAGCACATTGCCTTCCTCGTCAAAGCCGATGGTAAAAATGCCGCCCACTTCCTCGGTAAAAAGGACGCAGAGAATATGCAGCTCGTTCTTGATGGATTCCGGGATGCCGTTAAATTTTTCATTGAAATAATACTTCATATCATAGGAATTGGCGCCGCACAGCACCATTTTTTCCTGTTTTTCATCAGACATAGCCATAGATACCTCTCACTGATACTTCCCCGGCGTACACGGTACGGACGGTTCCGTCCGCCATGCGCACCAGCAGTTCTCCTTTTTCATCAATGCCTTCCGCTACGGCACGGTATTCACCGGCAGGGTCTAAAATGAGCACCTCCCTGTCCTTGTTCACCAGTGCTTTTTCGTAGGTTTCCTTCACAAACCGAAGGTTGCCGGTCTTTACATATTCTTCGTAGAGGACAAAAAATTCATCCACTATGACCTCTAAGAGCTCTTTGCGGGAAATCTCCCTGCCGCTCTCCGTTTCTATGTCGGAGGCATTCACCAGCTCCTCGGGAAAGGTCTGTGCTTTCACATTGACGCCGGTACCGATGACCACAAAGTCAATCTCTTCGCCCTTAAGGTACATTTCCGTCAGGATGCCGGTTATTTTTTTGCCGTGCATAATCACATCGTTGGGCCATTTGATCAGGGTTTCCGTACTGCTTACCGCCGCTGCCGCTTTCTGCACGGCTACCGCCATAAGCAGGGTGACCATGGACGCCTTGTCCGGCTTCACTTCGGGGCGGAGCAGGATGGAAAAATAAAGGTTCTTGCCGGCAGGGGACTGCCATGCCCTGCCTCTTCTTCCTTTACCGGCAGTCTGCATATCCGCCGCTATTACCAGTCCTTCCGCTGCGCCCTCCGCTGCTTTCCGCTTGATTTCCTCATTGGTGGAGTCGATGCTCGGGAGCCATACAATCTCTGTTTTTACTTTCTTCTGCAAAGTCATATTCCTGTCTTTCCGTTTCTGCCGTTACCGCCTGTTACAGAGTTGCTGCCATAACCGCCTTGATGGTATGCATTCTGTTTTCCGCTTCGTCAAAGACTACGGACTGGGCGGACTCAAATACTTCATCGGTTACTTCCAGCTCGGACATACCGAATTTTGCTTCCACTTCTTTGCCAATCTTGGTCTTCAGGTCATGGAAGGCGGGGAGGCAGTGCATGAAAATAGCCTGTTCTCCGGCATTCTCCATTACTTTTTTATTTACCTGATAAGGACTTAGTGCCTTGATACGGCTGCTCCATACTTCGTCCGGCTCGCCCATGGAAACCCATACATCGGTGTAGATGACATCTGCTCCCTTAGTGCCCGCCGTAACATCCTCGGTCAGGGTAACGCTGCCGCCGGTCTGCGCTGCAATTTTCTCACATTCTGCTACCAGTGACGCATCCGGAAAATATTCCTTCGTGGTGCAGGCGGTAAAGTGCATGCCCATTTTCGCACAGGCCACCATTAAGGAGTTGCCCATATTGTAACGGGCATCGCCCATGTATGTAAGTTTGACGCCCTTGATGCGTCCCAAGTGTTCTTTGATGGTCAGTAGGTCTGCAAGCATCTGGGTGGGATGGAACTCATTGGTAAGTCCGTTCCATACCGGCACGCCTGCGTATTTTGCCAGCTCTTCCACAATATCCTGTCCGAAACCGCGGTATTCGATGCCTTCGTACATACGTCCCAGTACTCTTGCGGTATCCGCAATGCTTTCCTTTTTGCCAATCTGGGAACCGGTGGGGTCTAAGTAGGTGGTTCCCATGCCGAGGTCGTGCGCCGCTACTTCAAAAGAGCAACGGGTACGGGTACTGGTCTTTTCAAAAATCAGGGCTACGTTTTTACCGCGCAGGGTATCATGCAGTACGCCCTTCTTTTTCTTTTCCTTTAATTCTGCGGCCAAATCCAGAAGGTACTGGATTTCCTCCGGTGTAAAATCAAGCAGTTTTAAGAAATTACGTCCTTTTAAGTTTACCATAAAAATGTCCATTCCTTTCCTTTTAATACAAATACTCGGAACCCGCCTGTGCAGATTCCGAGCATCATAAGAATCTCAGCGATTCCTTTTTTCTTATTTATCGCCGGCTACTTCCCGGAAGGTGGTTGCCAGAGAAGCTATGCCCTGCAAATCTGCGGGCAGTAAAATCTTGGTTGCCTTGCCGTCAGCTGCCTTTTCAAAGGCCTCCAGGCTCTTTAACTTCAGTACCTTGTCATCGGGTGCTGCTTCCTTTAACATACGGATACCGTCGGCATATGCCTGCTGTACCTTGAGAATAGCTTCTGCTTCACCTTCTGCTTCACGGATTTTCTTCTCTTTTTCAGCTTCTGCGCGAAGAATAGCGGACTGCTTTTCTGCTTCCGCACGGAGAATGGCGGATTCCTTTTCACCTTCTGCGGAAAGGACTTTCGCTCTCTTTTCACCTTCCGCACGAGTAACGGCTTCACGTCTTTCTCGTTCTGCCTTCATCTGCTTCTCCATGGCATTCTGGATGTCTGGGGGCGGCATGATGTTCTTTAACTCGACACGGTTTACTTTGATACCCCAGGGGTCTGTGGCGATGTCCAGTGTGGAACGCATCTTGGTATTGATGATTTCACGGGAGGTTAAGGTTTCGTCCATTTCCAGATCACCGATGATGTTTCTAAGGCTTGTTGCCGTCAGATTTTCAATCGCCATCATGGGATTCTCCACACCGTATGCAAACAGCTTCGGGTCCGTAATCTGGTAGAATACAACGGTATCGACTCTTACGGAGGCGTTATCCTTGGTAATAACGGGCTGGGGCGGGAAATCCGCTACCTGTTCCTTTAAGTTTACCCTTCTTGCCACTCTGTCGATAAAGGGCATTTTGAAATGCATGCCTACCGACCAGGTACCCTGATAAGCACCGAGTCTTTCTACTACATATGCCTGAGCCTGGGGTACAATCTTGATACAGGATACCAGAATTGCCAGAATCAGTACAATCAGAATAATAATAATGACTTCCATACATTCTCTCCTTTTTTATTTTTTGCTGCCTGCCGCAGAAACACACGTCCACGCTCCGGCATTATTTCGGTTCTACTATCAGCTTGACACCGTTGACCGCATATACTACGACTACCGTTCCTACGGGAACCGTCATGCCGTCCATCCGCGTGCGGGCGCTCCATTCCTGGCCGCCTACCTGGATCTGACCGATTCCTTCCACGTTGTTAATCTCGCTGATTACAACTCCCTGTCTGCCGATAAGACTTTCCACATTGGTCCTGACGCGGTCCCGGTTGAAATATTTGACAGCCAGAGGTCTGGTAAAGATAAAAGACACAATGGATATTACCAGGAATAAAACAACCTGAAGTACAACCGGCGCATGCAGGGCTGCGGTGATGGCTGCGACAAGAGCGCCCAGTGCAAACCAGATGGTGGTAAGTCCCATGGTAGCAAGCTCTATCACGATTAACACTATCAGGGCAATCAGCCAGATAAAAAGCATGTTATCCATTTCTTCATCCTCCCTTCTGCAGAATAGTTTCCGCATTTGCAATTATTTTACTACATCTTTATCCTTCGGGCAATAAAATCTTTGTAAAGTGCGTAAATATCCGGTATTTTCAGAAAAAGAAAACACCCGGCCGTTTTGCGGACCGGATGCTTCTTTCTCATTTCCGTATAAATTGTTTTGAATAGCTTAATAGAATACGTGGTGGCCGATAACCAGACCGGCTCTGCCGTTGTTTCTTCTGAAGTGAGTCAGATCGCCTACATTGGACACACCGGAGATTGCTTCCGTTGCCGCATCGATACAACTCTGTTTAATCTTGCCGGACTCTAACACCCGGTTTACCTTACCGCTCTGTGCCGGTGTAAACTGACCGGATGCATAGATAACGGCATGAATGGTGTCGGGATAAGCGCCGCTTCTGACACGGTTCATAACAACCGCACCGACCGCAAGCTGTCCTTCGTAATCCTCGCCGCCTGCTTCGCACTGGATAAGCGCTGCCAAAAGCAGGGTGGTATCCGCATCTGTGGTATACTGTCCGTAGTTGACATGACGCTTGGCTTCTGCCTCCGCTGCCTGTCTTTCCTTGATGGCTTCCATGGTCTCACCCTCATCGATTTTGAACTCGATGGTAATATAATCGGTGGAGACATAGCCATCCTCTCCTTCGTAGTCGATACAGGCCCAGCCGTCATCGCCCACGCTCAATACCTCTACTTCATCGCCCTTGGGAAGCACGCCGTAAATATCGGCATCCGTACCGGGCTCTGTTCTGACCATCAGACCGTCGTCGATATGGGCTACCGTGACACCCACATCCGATGCCAGACTTTCCGCATCCTCTCCGAAGAGAAGATACTCGTCGCTGGCCCAGCCGATTAAGTCGCCTGACTGGATTTTGGTCCAGCCGTCCTTACGTTCCAAAATTTTACCGCCGCAGTCCTTGTAAAGCTTTCCGGCTTTCTCGGCATCTGTTGCGGGCTCTGTCCTTACATTCAGTGCACTGGTGACATTTGCCATGACCAGAGTAGATTCTTCTTCCCTGCTCAGGCTGTCAAGGTCTAAGTTTAATTCCTTTGCTGTTGCGTTCAATACCTTTGATGTATTAGTAGACCTGGCATCTAATACTGCTGCGGCACCTCCGGTGTAATCACTCAGGTAATTATGGTTAGCAGCTTGTGCATCCAGATCACATTGCAGCAGCAGGACGGTCATAAGAACAAGACCGGCAAGCACTGTAAGGAGCTTTTTGCTTATTGCCATTTTCGTTACCTCCAACATAATATATACCAATTTTATTACATTTATTACAGAAATGTTACGCAATCATGGATGATATATTAGCAGAGGTTTGAAATTTTGTCAAGTTTACATATTTCTGGACTTTTCAATGCAGGCATCCACCGCATCAATAACGGTTGCGCGGAAGCCCATTTCTTCCAATACTTTTACGGCTTCAATGGTAGTTCCTGCCGGAGAGCATACCATGTCCTTCAGTTCGCCGGGATGTTTTCCCGTTTCCAGAAGCAGCTTGGCGCTGCCGAGCACCGCCTGGGCCGACAGTTCATATGCCTGCTTTCTGGGCATGCCGGCAAGGACAGCCGCATCCGCCATGGCTTCGATAAACATAAATACATAGGCAGGGGAGCTGCCGCTGATGCCTACTACAATATCAATCATTTTTTCCTGTACTTCGCTGACGGTGCCGAATGCTTTCAGAAGTTCTTTTACATATTCCATTTCGCCGTCGGATACCAGTTCGCCCTGCACCACAGCGGTGCAGCCCTCCAGTACCAGCGCCGGTGTGTTGGGCATGCAGCGTACCAGTTTAATTTTTCTTCCGAACAGTTCTTCAATGGATGCCATGGTCTTGCCTGCCGCAATGCTGACTACCACGGTGTCCTCTCTGACTGCGTCTTTGATTTCCGCAATGACCTCCGGGAAAAACTGGGGCTTTACTGCTAAGAACAGCACATCTGCTTTGGAAGCTACCTCTGTATTGGAAGAAGCTGTTTCAATGCCGTATTCCTTTTTGCATCGTTCCACCGCCTCGGGCAGCTTGTCCGTACCCAGTATTTCATTAGATAACACCAGTTTTTTCTTCAGTAATCCGCCAATAATAGCCGAAGCCATATTGCCCAGTCCAATAAATCCGATCATAACAATCCTCCTTGTTTTGCGGAGCAAAATCCGAACCCCATGGTGAGGAGAGGATTTTGTCATCCTTTCTTTGTTAAATTATGATTTAATTTTTAACGTATTCATAGTCTGCGTTCTTTACTGCCTTCTCTGCCGGTACGCCTCATACATTAAAATCGTAGCGGCAATTGCGGCATTTAAGGACTCTACCTGTCCTTCCATGGGAATACGCAGATATTCGTCCGCCAAGTCCGCAGTCTCTTTTTTCAGACCGTTGCCTTCGTTTCCTATCAGGAAAGCCGTACCGCTCATATAGGAAAATTCATAGTACTGCTTTTTGCCCTTCAGGTGCGCCGCATAGGTCCGGACGCCCTTTTCTTTTAGATAACAGATGCTATTTGAAAGAGTTTCTACATATATAAAAGGGACTCTGTAAACGGAACCCATGGTGGCTCTGATGGTCTTGGGATTATAGATGTCCACCGTGTCCTGCGACATGATGACGCCCCGTATGCCGGCGCCCTCTCCCGTCCGGATAATAGTGCCCAGGTTGCCGGGGTCCTGCAGGTTTTCCAGCACCATGAAGGTGCCCTCTCCGTTTCCGACAATATCCTCCAGTGTGTACGATGGACGGTTCAATACCACCAGTGCCCCCTGCGGGGTCTGCGTATCGGAAACCTTTTTCATAACCTCTTCGCTTAAAAGTTCGTAGCCGGTATTCTCTATTTTTGTAAGAACCTCTCCGTCCTCTTTCCTCAGGCGCTGCAGTACTTCTTCCGTCAGGTAGACTTCCTTTATCCAGTCCTTCGGCGCCTCTCTTAGCATCTTGATGCCTTCTGCTAAAAATACATTGTCCTCACGCCTCTTTTTCGCTTTTTCCTGCCAGAGCACAAGCTGGCGGACACGCGGATTTGACGTGCTTGTAATCATGCCGTCACCTTCTTCCTTCCATGATTGTAAAAAACTCCCTGTGACATTCTCAGTCATAGGGAGTTCATTCTCTCGCCTTATTATTTGGATAACAGTCTGCTGATTTCGTAGGAATATTCCGGAATGCTCTTCTTCATTGCCAGTGCTTCTTCGATATCGTAATCTACAAACTCACCATGCTTATAGCCGACTACACGGTTGGACTTGCCTTCAATCAGAAGGTCTACTGCGTATGCGCCCATGATGGATGCATAGTAGCGGTCCTTACAGGTCGGGCTGCCGCCTCTCTGGATATGTCCTAAAATGGTAGCTCTGGTTTCAATACCGGTTGCCGCTTCAATTCTCTTGGCCATTTCCATGGAATCGCCAACGCCTTCTGCGTTTACGATGATGTAGTGCTTCTTACCCATTTTCTTTTTCTGGATAATGTTATCGATAATTGCCTGTTCGTTGTAATCGTATTTTTCGGGAAGCAGGATATCCTCTGCGCCGTCTGCGATACCACACCACAGGGCAATGTAGCCTGCGTTACGTCCCATAACCTCGATAACGCTGCATCTCTCATGGGAAGTGGAAGTATCTCTTACCTTGTCAATCGCTTCCATAGCGGTGTTGACTGCGGTATCAAAACCGATGGTGTAATCGGTACATGCAATATCGAGGTCGATGGTACCGGGAAGACCGATTGCATTGATGCCGTTTCTGGTCAGTGCCTGCGCGCCGCGGTAGGAACCGTCGCCGCCGATAACAACCAGGCCGTCGATACCGTGCTTTCTGCAGATATCAGCTCCGACCTTCTGTACTTCGGGGTTCTTGAATTCCAGACATCTTGCGGTTCCTAAAATAGTACCGCCTCTCTGGATAATATCGGATACGCTCTTCGCATCCATATCTATAATCTCTTCATTTAAAAGACCTGCATAGCCTCTTTCAATACCTTTTACGGTAAGTCCTTTTGCAATAGCGGTACGGACAACGGCGCGAATCGCTGCGTTCATTCCGGGTGCATCTCCACCGCTGGTCAATACGGCAATTGTCTTCATCTGGTCTGCCATAATTTTATTCCTCCTAAACAGTTGCTCATCTAAACAATTTCCTCTATTTTAACCCTTTTCCTTGCAATTTTCAATGATTTTTTTGATATATTTTTCACATTATGTCTTGAAAACTGCTTCTTTCCAATCAGGAAACCGTTACCGTGACGTTTTCCCTTCCAAACTGCTCCTGCAGGCGGTTTACAAGGTCTTCGTCCGCCTCTACATTCTGGTTGGGAGGCAGTTCTTTTTTCGCCTTCGGGTTTTCAATATAAATCACAATACCGTCTTTTCCTTCGGACTCCCTTAACGTGTCCATGAGCCCCGCTTCCGCTGCCTTGTATGCTTCCATATCGGGGAACTTAATCCATACTTTTTTCTTAAGCTCCGTAAACGGCACTATCTTTTCGCAGATCAGCTTTCCGTCCTTGTCTTCTTCCACGGAAACGCGTCCCTGCACAAACACCTTGGCATCCTCCGTCAGGAAAGAAGCGCTCTGCTCGTAGGTCTTGGGGAACACAATCACTTCCACCGTCCCCACCAGGTCCTCTATGGTAAGGAATGCCATAATCTTGTTGTCCTTCGTGTATTTAATGGTCTTGCCGGCAATAAGCCCGCCGACAACCGCCTTGGCTCCATCCTTTACGCGTACACCCTGTGTTTCCTCGTCATAGGCAAAATCCGCTGTGGTATTGCTGATTTTCTTTCGCCACGCCGCCTCATACTCCTCCAGCGGATGGCCGCTGACATAGATGCCCAGCACTTCTTTTTCAAAGGCAAGTTTCATTTCCTTGGGGTACTCTCCCACATCGGGCAGCTTCAGGGCAAGTCCCTCTTTTTCCTCTTCCTCCACAATATCAAATAAGGAAAGCTGGCCTGCCATATTGTTTTTCCGATCCTTCTGGGTCCGGTCCATCACCTGGGAGAAAACGGACATAAACTGCTTTCTGGTACCGCCGAGTCCGTCCAGAGCGCCCGCCTTGATAAAGCTTTCCACGGCACGCTTATTCACATCCTTATCGGTAATGCGGTTCACAAAATCCTGCAGATTAAGGAAAGGTCCGCGTTCTTCCCGTTCCTCCACCACGGCCGCAATGACCGGTCTGCCCACGCTCTTGATAGCCGTCAGGGCATAACGGATGGAGCTGCCGGATACGGAAAATCCGCTTTCGCCTTCATTAATATCGGGCGGCAGGATTTCAATGCCCATGTTACGGCAGACCAAAATGTATTCCGCCACCTTCTTGGGGTTATCAATAACGGAGGTCATCAGCGCCGCCATAAATTCCACCGGGTAATAATATTTCAGATACGCCGTCTGGTATGCCACCACCGCATAGCATGCCGCATGGGACTTATTGAACGCATACTTGGCGAAATCCATCATGGTGTCGTAAATACCGGATGCCGTCTTTTCGTCAATGCCGCGGGAAACGCAGCCGGGAACGCCCTCTTCCTCATTGCCGTAAACGAAGTTGGCACGTTCCTTTTCCATGACCGCCTGCTTTTTCTTACTCATGGCACGTCTTACCAGGTCGCTTCGTCCGAGTGTGTAACCACCCAGGTCACGCACAATCTGCATAACCTGCTCCTGGTAGACAATACAGCCGTAGGTCGGCGCTAAAATAGGCTCTAACTGCGGGCAGGCGTAGGTGATGCTGTCCGGATTGTTTTTGCCCCGGATGTACTTGGGGATAAAATCCATGGGGCCGGGACGGTACAGGGAAATACCCGCGATAACGTCCTCTAAGCTCTGGGGCCGAAGCTCCTTCATGAAGTTCTTCATGCCCGTACTTTCCAACTGGAACACACCGTCCGTTTTGCCGGTTCCCAAGGATTCCAGTACTTTTTTATCGTCATAATCAATATGGTCCACGTCTATATGTACGCCGGTGTCCTTTTCAATCATATTCACGGCGTTCTGGATAACGGTCAGGGTACGAAGCCCTAAAAAGTCCATTTTTAAGAGTCCCAGTTCTTCCAGCGTCGTCATGGTAAACTGGGTGACAATGGAACCGTCCGAGCCACGGGACAGGGGCACAAATTCATCCGCCGACTTCTGACAGATAACCACGCCCGCCGCATGCATGGAGGTATTTCTCGGCAGACCCTCCAGACGTTTGCACATATCGATCAGATGATGCACTCTGTCGTCCGAGCTGTATAAGCTCTTGAATTCCGGGTTCATATCCAGCGCTTTATCAATGGTAATGTTTAATTCGTTGGGAATCATTTTTGCAATGGAGTCCACAAACGCATAGGGCATGTCCATAACACGGCCCACATCCCTGATAACACCTCTTGCCGCCATGGTACCGAAAGTAACTATCTGCACTACCTTGTCCGCACCGTACTTCCTGCCCACATAATCAATGACCTCCTGCCTTCTTTCAAAGCAGAAATCCACGTCGATATCGGGCATGGACACACGTTCCGGGTTTAAGAAACGTTCAAACAGGAGCTGGTAGCGGATGGGGTCGATATTGGTGATTTTCAGGCAGTACGCCACAATACTTCCCGCCGCTGAGCCTCGTCCCGGGCCCACGGGAATGCCGTGTTCCTTGGCATAATTGATAAAATCCCATACAATCAGGAAGTAATCCACATAGCCCATGGTACGAATGACATTCAGCTCATAGTCCAGCCGTTCCCGTAAGGTCTGACCGGTGCTGCCCGCAGGTGCATGCTCATCGCCGTAACGTTCCGCTAACCCATCGCTGCAGAGTTTATTTAAGTAGGTCCAGGAGTCATAGCCCTCCGGCACTTCAAATTTCGGCAGCTTCGTAACGCCGAACTCAATTTCCACATGGCAGCGGTCGGCTATTCTCTGGGTGTTTTCCACTGCTTCCCACGCATAGGGGAAAAGCGCCTTCATTTCCTCTTCGCTTTTCACATAGTACTGACCGCCCACATAGCGCATTCTGTCCTCATCCGCCAGCTTTTTGCCGGTCTGCAGACAGAGCAGGATATCATGGGAGTCCACATCTTCCTTATAGGTATAGTGCACATCGTTGGTGACCACCAGCTCAATGCCGGTTTCCTTGCTTAATTTCAAAAGCTCCGTGTTGACCAGCTTCTGCTCCGGGATGCCGTGATCCTGCATTTCCAGAAAGAAATTGCCCTTTCCGAAGCATGCTTCATATTTTAACGCCGCTTTTTTTGCTTCCTCATGCAGTCCCTTTACAATGTAGCGCTGCACCTCGCCCGCCAGGCAGGCGGAAAGTGCAATGATGCCCTCGTGGTAGGTCTGCAGAACCTCCATATCCACACGGGGCTTATAATAATAGCCTTCCGTAAAACCGCGACTGACAATTTTCATCAGGTTGGCATATCCTGTATTATTTTCCGCTAAAAGCACCAGATGGTAATACCGGTCCTCACCGCCGGTAAGCTCCTTGTCAAAACGGGAATTGGGCGCCACATAGACCTCGCAGCCCAGAATCGGCTTGATGCCGGCTTCCCTTGCCGCACGGTAAAAATCAATGACACCGTACATAACGCCGTGGTCGGTGATTGCCGCACTGTCCATGCCAAGCTCTTTCACACGCTTGACATATTCTTTTATTTTGTTGGAACCGTCTAACAATGAATACTCTGTATGCACATGCAAATGTGTGAATGCCATGCTTTCCCCCTTGTTCCGGTAATGTATCTTCTGCCCGGTACCGGATTTTTACTTTAATCTGTCCGCCATGGTATAGAACTGGTAATAAATACCCTTCTGTGCCATGAGGGATTCGTGGTTGCCCTCTTCCTCTATACCTTCGTCCGTCAGCACCAGAATTCTGTCGGAATTCTTTATGCTGGACAGTCTGTGGGCAATGGTAATGGTCGTCCTGCCGTTTGACAGCTCCTGCAAGGATTTTGCCACTGCAAATTCGCTTTCGTTGTCAAGGGCGGAGGTTGCCTCGTCCAAAATCATAATGGGCGGATTTTTCAAAAATACTCTTGCGATGCTGATGCGCTGCTTCTGCCCGCCGGAGAGCTTCACGCCTCTTTCGCCCACATAGGTGTCGTAGCCGTCCTTCAGTCCCGAAATAAATTCATGGGCACCGGCCTTCTTTGCCGCTTCTATAGCTTCTTCCCTTGTTGCCTCCGGTCTGCCGTAAAGGATGTTTTCCAGAACCGTACCGGAAAACAGGTACACATCCTGCTGGACAATACCGATATTCTTCCGCAGGCTCTTTAATGTATAAGCATGAATGTCCGTGCCGTCTATCAAAATCTGTCCAGCGGTCACATCGTAAAACCGTGGGATGAGATTGCAGAGTGTGGTTTTGCCGCTGCCGGAAGGACCTACAATCGCCAGTTTTTCTCCCGCCTTCACCTCTAAATTGAGGTTTGCAAAGACCTTGTTGTGGTCATCGGGATATTCAAAGGAGACATTCCGGAATGCAATATTTCCCTCGGGCTTCGGCATTTCCTTTGCTCCCTCTTCGTCAAAAATTTCAATGTCCGCATCCATAATCTGTAAAAAGCGCTCAATACCGGTGATGCCTCTCTGGAACTGTTCCGCAAATTCAATAATTCTGCGGATGGTGGCAATCAGCGTGGTAACATACAGGGTATATGCCACCAGGTCGCCGGGGGTTATTTTGTCGTTTATCATAAACAAACCGCCCGCCAGAATAACCAGCAGGTACATGATACCGTCAAAGGCTCTGGTGGAGGTGTTAAACAACGCCATGTAATGATAGGTCTGCCGTTTGATGGAAAGAAATTTCTGGTTTCCCTTTTCAAATTTCTGTTCTTCCACCGCCTCATTGGCAAAGGCTTTTACCACCTTCTGTCCCAAAAGGCTGTCCTCTATGGAGGCATTCAGTTCGCCAATCTGCATTCTCTGGTCGGCAAAAGCCTGACGACAGCGATGGTTCAGTTTAATACAGACATAGCACATAATGGGAACCACGACAAAAATCATAACCGTAAGGGGTATATTGATGCGCACCAGAATAATAAATGCCACCAGGGCTTTTACCCCTGCTATGAAAAATTCTTCCGGGCAGTGATGGGCAAATTCGGTCACGTCAAAAAGGTCGTTGGTAATACGACCCATAATCTGTCCCACTTTTGTGTTGTTGTAATAGGTATTGGATAATTTCTGCAGATGTGCATACGCATCCCGGCGCATATCCGTTTCGATTTCGGCACCCATCACATGCCCCATATCGGACATGTAGTAATTGGCTGCACAGTCAATAATGCGGAGCACCAGATACAGCAATGCTAATTTGCCGATGAGCGCTGCAGATAACGATGCAATGTCGTTCAACCCGGTATTGGTGATGAAACGCATTATCATCGGCAAAATCAACTCGCATATAGTAGTAAGGCTGGCGCAGAATAAATCTGCCGCCAGCACTCCTTTGTGACTTTTATAATAAGGAATAAATCGTTTTATCAGTTCGCCTGTTTTCATGCTAAATATTTCTTTAAGTCGTCTACTTTGTCTAATTTCTCCCAGGGAAGGTCAAGGTCATTACGGCCGAAATGTCCGTAAGCAGCGGTCTGCTTGTAAATAGGACGGCGTAAATCCAACATCTTGATAATGCCTGCGGGACGTAAATCAAAATTGTCACGGATAATTTCTACCAGCTTGGCATTGGAAAGCTTACCTGTGCCAAAGGTATCCACGCGGATGGAGGTAGGATGTGCCACACCGATTGCGTAGGATAACTGTATTTCGCACTTGTCAGCCAGTCCTGCTGCCACAATGTTCTTTGCCACATAACGGGAAGCGTATGCTGCGGAACGGTCTACCTTGGTGCAGTCCTTACCGGAAAAAGCGCCGCCGCCGTGACGGGCATATCCGCCGTAGGTGTCTACGATAATCTTTCTTCCTGTCAGGCCTGCGTCTCCGTGAGGTCCGCCGATAACAAAACGTCCGGTGGGGTTAATGAAGTACTTGGTGTCCTCATCCAGCATTTCCTTGGGAAGGATGGGGTCAAATACATATTTCTTAATGTCTTCGTGAATCTGTTCCTGGGTAACATCCGGGTCATGCTGGGTGGAAAGTACAACTGCTTCCAGTCTGATGGGCTTTCCGGCTTCATCATACTGTACGGAAACCTGGCTCTTTCCATCGGGACGAAGGTAAGGAAGGGTTCCGTCCTTACGAACTTTGGTCAGCTGCCTGGTCAGCTTGTGTGCCAGATAAATGGGATAAGGCATATATTCCTCTGTCTCATTGGTGGCATAACCGAACATCATACCCTGGTCGCCGGCGCCGATGGCATCCAGCTCTTCTTCGGACATATTGTTTTCGGCAGCTTCCTTCTTTGCCTCTAAGGATTTGTCAACACCCATGGCAATGTCGGGGGACTGCTCGTCAATAGCTACCATAACAGCACAGGTATTGCCGTCGAAGCCGTATTCGGATTTGTCATAACCGATTTCTTTTACGGTTTCTCTTACGATTTTCTGAATATCCACATAAGCTTCTGTGGTGATTTCTCCGGTAACGAGTACAAAACCGGTGCAGCTTGCTGTTTCGCAGGCAACACGGCTCATAGGATCCTGCTCCATGAGAGCATCCAAAATTGCATCAGAAATGGCATCACACATTTTGTCGGGATGTCCTTCTGTAACAGACTCGGAAGTAAACAATAACTTTTCCTGTTCCATTTTAGTCTCCTTTTCTTTTGCGTTCTGTATACGGGTTTCTCCCGGCATCAGCCTATTTTAAGCTTGAATTTCTGTAATTCTCTTTCGGAATCCACTTTGTCAATCTGTGCGCCCAGAGACTGCAGTTTCAAATGGAAATCCTCGTATCCGCGCTGGATATAGTGAATATCCTCCACAACGGAATAACCGTCCGCTGCCAGTGCCGCCAGCACAAGTGCTGCGCCCGCACGGAGGTCGGGAGCCGAAATCTTGGCTCCGGTATATTTACTTACGCCATCCACGATAGCGGTATTGCCTTCTACTTTGATGTTGGCGCCCATGCGTGTCAGTTCATCCACATATTTAAAACGGTTCTCAAAGATGCTTTCGGTTACGATACTGGTACCCCGGGACAATGCCAGCGCCACCGTAATCTGGGGCTGCATATCCGTGGGAAAACCGGGGTAAGGAAGTGTCTTTACCTGTGTATGTCGTAACGGTTTTGCCGCCACAACACGCACCGCATCATCGGACTCCTCGATTTCACAGCCGATTTCCAAAAGCTTTGCGGTAATGGACTCCAAATGCTTCGGAATAACATTTTTTACAGTAACATCTCCCTTGGTGACTGCTGCCGCAAACATAAAGGTTCCGGCTTCAATCTGGTCGGGAATAATTGCATAATCGGTACCGTGCAGGTGGGAAACACCCTTGATACGGATAACATCCGTACCGGCGCCCTTGATGTTGGCACCCATGCTGTTTAAGAAATTGGCAAGGTCTACTACGTGAGGCTCCTTTGCTGCATTTTCAATAATCGTCTGACCTTCTGCCAGTGCCGCTACCATCATGATGTTAATGGTGGCGCCTACAGAAACCACATCCATGTAAATATGGCTGCCCTTTAAGCGCTCCGCTTCCGCTTTAATCAGTCCGTACTCAATGTTGACGTCCGCACCAAGCGCGCGGAAGCCCTTGATATGCTGGTCTATGGCTCTGCAGCCGATATCGCAACCACCCGGAAGCGCTACTTCTGCTTTTTTGTAACGGGCAAGCAGTGCTCCGATAAAATAGTAGGACGCACGGATACGACGGACGCCTTCGCCGTCCACTACCAGATTGTTTATCCGGGAAGGATAAATCGTCACTCTGTGACGGTCTTCTCTTTTAATCATAACGCCGATGCTCTGCATAGCTTCCAATAATACATTGGTATCCCTGACATCGGGCAAATTATCTATATGCACTGTCTCTTCTGACATAAGGGCCGCAGCTATAATGGGAAGAGCGGCATTTTTGGCACCGCCGATTTCCACTTCACCAACTAATGGATTACCGCCTTTGATTGCGTATTGTTCCATTTTCATACCTCTATCCATTTCAAGATTTCTTATCCTTACATTATATATCCATACACCGTTTTTGTAAACGTGAATATGTGTTCGTGACTTTTCCCGGCTAATTCAGGTAGTTTAAGGGATTGACCTGCTTGCCGTTTATCAGGATTTCAAAGTGCAGATGAGGTCCCGTACTTACGCCGGTATTTCCGCTCAAGGCTATCTTATCCCCCTGGGAAACCTTCTGTCCCGCCGTTACCAGGACCTTGCTTAAGTGTCCGTAACGGGTCTGTCTGCCGTCTTCATGGTTAATGTAGACCACGTAACCGTAGCCGCTGCCCCATCCGGCTTTGGCTACCGTACCGCCGCAGGATGCTACAACCGTAGTGCCCTTCGGAGTTGCCCAGTCAACGCCCTTATGATAGGTGCTGGCGCCCTTCTTCGGTGCTTTTCTCTTACCAAAGTTTGATGTCAGACGCCCGCCGGAAATCGGCTTGATATAAGTAGGCGGTATTCTGGTTCCTTTTTCCACAATCTTCGGAACCGCTTCCATGACCACTTCTTCTTTTAGTATTTCCCTGTTTGTTTCGGTATCATTCTTATAGGAAACAACTGCCACTACTTTCCGGAAGCCCGCCGAAGGCTCCTGCAGGGTCTTGGTCTGATTGGTGTACCAGCTGTCATTGTATACATACTGAACGGGAGCATCGTAAATCTCCTCATAGTACATTTCTTCGTCATGATCCACGGAAAGCTCGGGCTCCGGAATTGTGATAATCAATTCCTGTCCCACACGGATTACAGAATTGGTGTCCTCCAGGGAGTCATTCATGGCAACCAGCTGTTCCATGGGGATGTTGGTCTTGATGGCAATTTCGGAAAGGGTGTCGCCGGAAACCACTTCGTAAACAGAATTTACCTCCTGCTCCTTGATGACCTCTTCCGCCGCCTGCGCTACATCCGTAAGCTGTGAGTCATCCAGATACACTTCCACAATTTCCACTTCTTCCGCAAAGCGGATATCCACCGTACCAAGCTCGTAATCGGAGAAATCCTTTTCTCCCGCAGGCTCCGTGTCCGTAAGCATGTTTTCTGCTGCTAGTTCAAAACCGCCCTTGTCGCTTACCTGTACGGTGCCGCTATCCCGTCCGGTTGTTTCTTCGTCCGCCGTGTCTTCAATCTGTGCGGTAAGTACGTTGAATTCCCTGCCCTGGGCATGGGTCAGATTTACCTGATAACGTCCTTCCGTGTCATATTTGTCCACCGCCTGCTGCAAAAGAGAAAGCACATCCTCCCTGCTTCCTAAGTTTACCATGTAATTATTGATTTTCACGGCATAGGAACGGTGTGTGGTTTCTTTAATGTTGTGCTCAAGCACCTGCTTCATGCGGGACCGGACAGAATCTTCGTCATCGATTTTGCCGACCAGCACTGCCCGCCCCCGCAAATTCATATCCACGTCCATAAATACCAGCCCGTCCCTGCCGGAAACTAATTCCTTGCGGGCTTCCTGGAGCAGCTTTTCGGCAGTTTCTTTCTCCGCAACCACTCCCACTTCTTCACCGTTTAAGGAAACGGTAAACATATTCTCCGCAGGAGCTTCCCATTTTACATAGGACGGAAAAAAGAGAGCGGCGACAACAAGTATGCCGCCTGCCACTTTCATATATGTGTATTTTAACCTTTTGTGATACCGGGTAATTTTCATACTAATTCTTTTTCCTTACGCTGTAACCAAATGTACCAATCTTTTTTCCCGTGGTCATATAAGTGCCGTGGGAATATACAATGGGGTCTGCCATTTCCAGATGAAAACGGTTCTGCTCATCCATGTATTTTTCATCCGCATGGACGCAGACCACCTCTGCCATAAACATATCGTGTGTGCCCAAATGCTTCACTTCGGTAACTTTGCACTCTAAATTCACAGGACTTTCGGCAATTAACGGTGCTTTTACCTTTTCTCCCCGCACGGGCGTCAGCTGCATGGCTGCAAACTTGTCCACATCCCTGCCGCTTTTCACGCCGCAGTAATCCGTGGCAAAAGCCAGCTCCTTCGTGGTCAGGTTTATCACGAATTCACCGGTTTCTTTTATCATATGATAGGAATATCTCTCCGGCCGTACGGATATGGAAACCATGGGCGGGTCGCTGCAGATGGTGCCTGTCCACGCAATCGTAATGATATTCTGCTTTCCTTCTTTGTCAGCCACACTGACCATAACAACCGGTAAGGGATATAGCATATTGCCGGGTTTCCAGATTTGTTTGCTCATGCTGCCTCCGTGTTTATGGATATGTAATAAACTGTTTTTGCCAGTCGCTTATAAAATGTGTATTTACAGAATGTGAAGGTATACTAAAATCTGAAATACCAGTCCGGCACAGGATGCCAGCAAAGATACCAGGGATACTACCAGAATGGCGTTGGTTCTTACGGACAGGTAACCAAAGCTCTTTCCGCTGTTCTCATTCTGTTTGTCGTTTTCGTCAATAACAACCGCCTGCACATTGCGGTATACCTTTACGTTTTCCTTGTGTACGTGATCGGTAAGCTGTGCAAACTGGTCGTTCTGTACCTTCTGTAATTCGGCAAGCAGTGCCTTTACTTCTTCCGTATTGCCGTTTCCTGCCTGCATCTGCTCAATCTTTGCCATGGCGGTGCGGATGAGCTCGTCCGTCTTTGCGGCGCCCTGTTCTGCCTTGGTAACACTCTGCTCGGCGCGTACCACGGTCTGTGCCGCCATGGATACGCTCTTTTCGTTGCGTTCCACAGCCTGCTCTAAGCGGGTATTGCTTTCATTTAAGCGTTCTAAGCCTTTGTCCATCTGGGAAAGTCCTTCTCCTAAATGGAAGGTGCCTTCGCTTAAGCCGATAACACCGTCACTGATATTGGTAGCGCTCTCGTTCAGACGGTTGATGCTGTCGCCGAGACTTGTCATGCCCATATTCAGTTTGGTGACTTCTTCTTCAAAGGAAGCGCTGCTGCCGCTTGTTTCGGAAAGACGTCTGATTTCCTCTTCCAGACGGTCTGCACCGGCGCTCATTCTGCCGATCTGTTCCTTTACCTGTGCAACCTGTTCTTCCATCAGGGAGGCGCTCTGGGTCAGTCCCGCCGTGCTCTGGTCAATCGCCGCCGCACTTCTTTCCATGCGTGCCGTGCTGTCCTTTCCCTTTTCGTTTTCCTCCTGAATGTCCTTCAGTAAATCCTCGTATTCCGCCATCTGCTCTCGCAGCATGGTAAGCTCTGCGGCATCGGCTGCCGAGTTGGCATTTATCATCTCCTGTGCTGTCAGCTTTTGTGCCAATTTATCAATAAAGGTATCCATATTTCTTCCTCCCGGAGTAATAGGGTAATTTTCACCACATATAATATACCTATTTTATCATCTCTTCATCGAAAAAACAATAAAAAGCACTTTTTTGTGCAACTTGTATATAAATTATTTTCGTTTTTTCGTTTCTTTGTAACATTTACCTTTTATTTACATCTTGTTCATAGTTTGTTCATAAATAATTGCTATACTAAAACCATCTTAAAAAACGATTTGAGATAATTTTTTTCATAATAGCCCCGATGCAGAGATGTATCGGGGCACTCCTCATTTTAAAGGGCATATATAACTTCAAGGAACAAACATAACCGGCAAACGCCCATGCAGGGACATCTGTCAAAAAAAGGAAAGACAGGCTTATCTTCCCATGGCCTGTCTTTCTCTCTGCAGTTCTTTCATAAGCTCCGGCACCGTCCACTCCTGGTTAGACGGTGTTAAAATTGCCTTATAATCTATCGGAATGTCCGCTCTCCTTAATTCAAACAACGCCTTGTCCAGACGCTTGTCCCTCAGGCCACACAGAATAAGAAGGCTCGGCGGTGTTTCTGCACCTGATGCAACGGCATTTACCTGTGCTGGAACGGTGCCCTCTGCTGCAGCATTGCCGGAAGGTGCGGCATCCTCTGCCGCGGTGCTGTCGGAAGTTGCGGTGTCCGGCGGGTTTTGTGCATATTTACCTGCCGCCAGCTCCTTAAGACGGTAGCCGCAATATTCCTCCGGGATAATATCCAGTGCCAGCTTCAGGCGGGACGCCACGTTTTTCACCTGCAGTTGTATTTCTTTCGTGCTGTGAATGAGCAGAAGTTTTTCCATAATTCTTGCCGTTCCTTTCCGTAGGCTGCAAATACCGGACATTTTTCATCCTGCCTTTGCAACTCCCGACCGTACCGTTTACAATTCATGATAATAGGGGCAGATATCCTCATAGCTGCCGTCCTTCATGCGAAAGCCCTTTGGAATGACACCAAGCTGCACAAAGCCAAGCCGTTCATACAGATGTCTGGCATGCACATTGCTTGCCACAACCGCATTGAACTGCAGCACGCCGTAGCCGTGGGCTTTGCCCTGTACTAGACAGTCCGATACCAGCTTTTCACCGATGTGCAGCCCCCTGCTGTCCCGGCTCACCGCATAGCTGGCGTTGCAGATATGACCGCAGCGTCCCACGTTGTTGGGATGCAGGATGTAAAGTCCGTACACTTTTCCGGTTTCCGTATCCTCTGCCACGGCGCTGTAGGTCTGTCCGGCAAAAAATTCTTTTCCCGTTTCTGCATTCAGAAGTTCTTCCTGCGGAAAGGCTACCCCGTCTGCCACCACTTCATTCCAAATTCTTATCATTTCGGGTAAATCTTTTTCTTCATAAGCTCTTACCGAAATCTTCATTGGTTTTTCTTCTTTCTTCCGTAATTGATTCCTATCTGTAACAATGCCATGGCATTGGCTATGGTCAGAGGAATTCCCGCCAGACCAAGCAGGTTTTTCATAGCGCTGTAAGCGGCAAGGCTTGCAGCTCCGTACCTTCTGGCAATAACAACCGTTTCAAAGCTCCCTCCCAATGTATTGCACACCGGCAGCAGGCACTGGAATATCACGGCAAACACAAGAAGTATCAACTCTTTGGTATTATTCTCCGTGCCGGGATTGCCAAGCAGCGCTCCCACCGCAAACAGAAGTACCAGAGCCGCATTCAGGAATGTCTGCACATACAGGCTTATGTAAACGGACGTATCCGCATGCCAATCCTGAATAACTACTCCATAGAGGTTATAGACCAGCCCGGTATTTGTAAAAATGCCTACACACAGCATCCCATACAGGACCGTAAGAATAATCGCCGCAACCGAAAAACCAATTGATTTCTTCATAAAAACTTTTCTCCTTTCTTTACGGGTTGTCAATCTCCTCTCCGACAAAGCCCGTCTGGGTTGACTCATTGAAAATTCCGTAAAACGGGAGAGTTTCCGGCATATTTCCGTTTTCATCGCAGAGCTGTTCCTTTACTCTTTCTATGTACGCTTCCGGCAGCTGCGTCACCTTTTTTCCGGGCAGGTAGATCATAAATTCCTCTGCCTCTTCCAACCCGTAAACCTCTGTGTATACCATACGCATGCCGCCCTGAAAGCTTTCACCGTCTGTTTCCGACCAGGTAATGCTCTCCACTTTTGCCCTGTAGGTATAGTCATCCACACGGACCGGTTCTGCGATTTGTCCGAAACCGGAGCCGTAATACATGGTACCGCCCTGATAATCCTCTCCCGTGTCCTCCATGTCCATGGCATAATAACTGGCGCTGAAGGAGCCGTCCTCCTGTATCCGCATACTCGTTTGTCCGCCAACCGCAATACCCTGTCCTGCGCCCTCCTCCAAAGCACAGGTAAACTGTATGTTGTCAAACTGCTTATAGACAAAGGCTTCTGCTTTTCCGCATCCGCTGAATACCATTACTACCAGGGTTAATACGATAGTGATTTTCCAGATTTTCTTCATTTGTATACGATGTCCTTCCTTGTAGTTCTATTCTAAAAAACAATCATACCCCTATTTGAAAAGAGAAGTCAAGAGGGGCTGCAGCACCGCCGGAAATATTTGCGGTTGCCGCAGCCCCAAAGGTTTATTTCATACCGTTGACAGTCTTATATTTGTAAAGCATTTCCGCATGATTCTGCTCCTCCACCTGAATATCGGCAAGAAGCTTTCTCACACCGCTGTCCCCGAAGTTGAAAACATCAGTGTTGTATTCGCCGGATACTAACTTTTCCGTACCGATGCAGTCGGTTGCCAGAAACGCATCGTGCAGCTTGTCATCCGTGTTTTCCATGGCGGAATAGGTCGCTTTAGGCTCATAATTTTTGCCGTCGGAGTCGTTGCAGTTGCACTGTGGCACGGTGCCGGAAAGCACCTGGCTTAAAGAGTCGTAATGCTCCTGCTCTTTTTTCTGCAGGGTCTGAAACAGGCTTTTTAATTCCGGGTCCTTTGCCTGCTCGGCATACTTTCCGTATTTTTCCACGCAGCTTTTTTCCTGAGTCTGCAGGTCTTCAATGGTGGTACGTTCCTTTTCCTTTAATATCATAGTTCTACTTCCTTTCCAGAATATTTACACTATTATTATGGATAGAAAAAAAGTTTCCTATTC
>ERZ1026850.356-NODE-356-length-29440-cov-6.316896_pt1 | contig 29440 bp, 24 predicted proteins | sample MGYA00380155_ERZ1026850 | MGnify/ENA primary metagenome ERZ1026850 (study PRJEB33269, sample SAMEA4719791) | human gut metagenome | biome: human-associated habitat; feature: organic feature; material: feces | place: Cameroon | collected 2013-10 ... | reverse complement strand
CATTATTATATATAGCAATCTCACAGGTTGTATGCTTCCGAACATCACCAGTTACGCAAGTCACACCGCGACTCTATCACACGTTCCACGGAGTCGTCAAGACAACTAAAAAAGTCGAGTCCTGTCACAGCCTCTACCTCGTCGACAGAGCGGGCGTAATATTCCATCTGATGACGGCCCTTCTCGTTGAGATAAATAAAGCCTATAGCCTTGGGGCTATCTTGGTTCTTACCCAAAGTAAGCACCACCTTAAAGAAAGCATCAGGCACAGCGACATGGTTCTCACCTACGGTTCGCCATGTTTTCGACTTGAAAATAGGTCCTGCCACGATATACACCTTGCCATACTTCAAAGCCCAGTCGCGACAAGCCTCCTCAAGATATTTCCAGTCACGCTGATTCAGATCGCCATTCTGAGGACATATATTCGTCATTAAGAAAGCCTCCTTTTGCGCCTTATATGACCATTTATTGTCGCCTGCCGGACACATATGTCCTCGCTGATAGCCACACTCCCCTTCACGTATATCACGATAAGTGGCACGGGGAGCCGGAACATCTAAGTCCTCTACAAACTTATGTCCACCACGCGCATTTTCTCCATCGATATGTGCCGCAGTAAGTGTCCATGCCACCCAGTCGGGGTTGCGCGTTTCTGCATTGTAAGAAGCTATATAAGCATAGCGATTAAGTCGTTGTCCTGAGGCTTCACGCTGTTTACTGACAGGCACCATATAAGCCTCATCTTCAGCCGAATACCAAACAGCAGCATCATCTTTGGCAACATTCTCAGCCAAAGGCTTTGTTGTTTCTTTCTGCAAGGACTCAGCCTCCACCTTGTTTTCTTCTGGCGAGGCTAAAGCTTGTCGCAACGCAAACCATCCATATCCTATAACAAGAACTACGGCTAATCCCACCAAACGCTCTTTTAGACTATTCTTCTTTTTCCTCATCGTCGTATTTCTTTTTTCCCCACAAAAGTACTACTTTTTATCAAGAAAGAACCATGAGAATTATTTTTTTCAAAAAAAAGGACAACTTTTCTTTGCTTTATCTGCATTTTCACGTATCTTTGCATAAGATATATTGTACTCGGCATAACATTCAAACAAGTTTGATGTTCTGCACTCAGTTGACAATATCTTTGCAAAAGAAAAAAATGTACGACACATGAAAATTATTAACCTAAGCGAACAAAACTCCATCATCAACCGATATCTGGCTGAGATGCGCGACAAAGAGTATCAAAAAAACCGACTTCTCTTCCGTAATAACATTAAGAGAATCGGTGAGTATGAGGCTTTTGAAATTTCAAAAACCCTCGAATACGAACCTAAAGATGTAACCACACCTTTAGGCGTAGCTCGCGTCAACCTCCCTACCGACGATATTGTCATCGGAACCATCTTCCGCGCAGGATTGCCCTTCCATGAGGGTTTCCTCAATATCTTCGAACATTCTGGCAACGCCTTTGTCAGTGCCTTCCGCGAATACACAGACAAGAACCATACCGAGGTGGGCATCCACATCGAGTATCTTGCCACACCAGAGATAAACGGCAAGACACTCATCATTGCCGACCCTATGTTGGCCACTGGCGGAAGCATGGAGTTAGGTCTGAAAGCTATTCTCACTAAGGGTTCACCCAAGCACATCCATGTGGCTTGCGTATTGGCAACTCCCGAAGGCATAGAGCACATCAAGAACACCTTCCCCGATGACAAGACCACCATTTGGTGTGCTGCCATCGACGAGGGACTGAACGAGCACAAATACATCGTGCCCGGCTTCGGTGATGCTGGCGACCTATGCTATGGAGGCAAGTTGTAAAAATCAACAGCAAATATGCCCTAAAAAATGAACATACTTGCGATGGCTGATGAAAGTACTTTCGTTGGCCATCGCAAGTACTTTCGTTGGCACTTGAAAGTACTTGCGTTTTTTGAAGCACTTTTTTTTGGAAAAGCACCTTAGATCAATAGTGGAACGAACTTCCACCTAAGAACTCGCGCAACAGCGACGTAGGAGGCAGATTATTGAACGGAATGCCCTTGAAATATTTCAAGAACTTCAGCAGACGATAAGCCTCAGCATACTCATCACAGTTTTCCGGCACCTGTTCCAGTAAGGGTTCTGCCTGCATCTTGATAACTGCCAGCTCATAGAGCATGGCTGTATTAAGCATGGCATCCGCATTCTCCTGGAAGGGGAATATCCACTTATTTTCACCAGTACGTACCGACGGCCAACGATGAATCGTAGCCTGAGCCGAAACACCACGATACTTGTAGTCGCGGATAATGCGTCGCAACAAGCGATTATCGGTAGTAGGAATGTAGTTATGATTGTCGAGCAGAATGGTGGTAAGCGCAGAAGCATAGACACGGAAGATTTGCTCATCGGGAATCTGAGCTGTCAATTCTGGATTGAGCGCATGAATGCCTTCCACCACAAGCACATTATGATCATTCATCTTCAGACGTTTGCCACTCTTCTTACTCTTACCCGTCTGAAAATCATATTTAGGCAGTTCCACCTCCTCGCCACGGAAGAGCGCATTAAACTGATCGTTGATGAGCTGCAAGTCGAGGGCATAGATACTTTCATAATCCAATTCACCATTCTCGTCTAAAGGCGTCTTATCTCGGTCTACGAAATAGTCGTCGAGCGAAATCTGTAGCGGTTTGAGTCCATTGACAGCCAACTGGATGGAAAGTCGTTTACACGAAGTCGTCTTGCCCGAAGACGAAGGACCTGCCAAGAGCACCAACTTCACCCCTTCTCGCTGAGCTATCTGCTCGGCTATCTGCGCAATCTTTTTTTCCTGCAGAGCCTCGCTGATATTGATGATATCGGTGGCATGCCCTGCATCTACGGCAGCATTAAAATCGCCCACTGTCCGGATGCCAATAATATCCTGCCAGTGATGATGTTCCTTGAAAATTTCAAACATCTTATCCTGTCGAGTTACCTCACCCAGTTCATCAGGGTTTTTGAGAGAAGGAATACGTAGCAACATACCATCATAATACTTCTCCAACCCGAAGAGGTAAAGTTGGGAAGTATTGGTGAGAAGCGTACCGTAATAGAAGTCTACGTACTCACCTATTTTATAATAGGTGGTGTAGAGCGAACCCGAAGTGCGCAGAAGTTTCACTTTCTCCACATCGCCCTTCTCCTGAAAGAGTGCAATAGCATCCTCCGTAGGCACCATATAGCGGCGGATAGGCATTCGAGCATCCACGATTTTCTGCATGCGCTGGCGTATCTTGTCGACATCCTCGGTCGTTATCTCACGTCCCAGACGCACATCGACGTAAAAACCATTCGATACAGGGATATCTATCACCACATCGTGATTAGGAAAGAGGTCTTGCACTGCCTTGCAGAGCACAAAGAAAAGGGAGCGAGTATAGGCTCGCGAACCCGAAGAGGTGTACATGTCAAGAAATTCCACATCCTTACTATTGTACACTCGATAATGCATGCCTTCCACCTTGTTATTTACCTTGGCAGACACTGGCCCATGCGCCATTCTGAGGTCAAATGAAGAAAAAATATCAGAAAGTGTGCTTCCGATTGCTACTTTCTGAGATTTTTTATTATTTTTGCAGCGGATTTGTACTACTTGTTTCATTTTCGTTACGTTAGTGTTACAAAGTTAAACGTTCTCTCAACTTTCGGGTAAAATTACAAATAAAATTGGAAACAACATGCTATTAGCAACATAAATTAAATTAAAACATGTCGATTTGGATATTTTTTAGGCTTATCGGAGCACTCGCCCTGCTGATGTTTGGTATGAAGACGATGAGCGACAGTTTACAGAAGATGGCAGGTCCACAGCTGCGCCATGTATTAGGAACCATGACCACCAATCGTGTGACTGGCATTCTATCTGGTACGCTCATCACAGCAGCCGTACAGTCATCAACAGCCACTACCGTAATGACCGTGTCGTTTGTCAACGCCGGTTTATTAACCTTAGCACAAGCTATATCGGTCATCATGGGTGCCAACATCGGAACCACCCTCACGGCTTGGATCATGAGTGCGGGGTTCTCCTTCAACATCACCGACTTTGTATGGCCGGCATTCTTCTTGGCCATTATCCTCATCTATAGTAAGAAGCGCAAAATAGTAGGCGACTTCATCTTTGGTATATCCTTTATGTTCCTCGGTTTGGGAACTCTCAGACAAACCGGTATCGATATGGACCTGGCACACAACCAGCCCGTCCTCGATTTCTTCGCAAGTTTTGATCCACACAGCTTTAAGACAACCATCACCTTCCTGCTTATCGGTAGCGTGCTCACCATGTGTGTACAGAGTTCGGCAGCCGTCATGGCCATCACGATGATTCTCTGTTCTACTGGCGTATTGCCTATCTATCAGGGTATCGCTCTCGTCATGGGTGAGAACATCGGAACCACCGTAACTTCTAACGTAGCAGCCCTTACCGCAAACACCCAAGCCCGAAGAGCTGCCATGGCGCACATGGTGTTCAACATCTTCGGTGTGCTGTGGATTCTCTGCGTGTTCCGCCCCTTCATCCATTTGGTTTGCGGATGGGTAGGTTATGATGATGTCATGGAGAAGAGCGACCCTCACTTCATCGCGAATGCAGCCAAGCTCTCCTTTGTGCTTGCCGCCTTCCACACTACCTTCAACCTCTCCAACACCTTTATCCTGGTATGGTTTATCCCGCAGATAGAGAGGTTGGTGTGCAAGATTATCCGTCCTAAGAAGAATGTCGACGAGGACGACTTCCGCTTGCGCTTTATCCAGAGTGGTATTATGAAGACTCCCGAAATCTCAGTCTTGGAGGCTCAGAAGGAGATACATTGCTTTGCCGAGCGCATCCAGCGTATGTTTGGCATGGTGAAAGAACTCTTGGGCGAAACCAACGAGGATAAGTTTATCAAGCTCTACACCCGTATCGAAAAGTACGAAGGCATCTCCGACAACATGGAGATAGAGATAGCCAACTACTTAGACCAGGTGAGCGACTCACACCTCTCTGATGACACCAAGGCCAAGATACGCGCCATGCTGCGCGAGATATCTGAGATAGAGAGTATCGGTGACAGCTGCTTCAACATCGCACGCACGCTGAACCGTCGCATCAAGGGTAAAGAAGACTTTATCCCTTCTCAGTATGAGCACATGCACCAGATCATGGAGCTCACCGACCAGGCCCTCACCCAGATGAACATCACGCTCGTGGGTCACAAGGTAGACAACGATGCCAATCTCTCATTTAACATCGAGAACGAGATCAACAACTACCGCAACCAGTTGAAGAGCCAGAACATCAACGATGTGAACAACCACCTCTATACCTATGCCATCGGCACCATGTACATGGACATCGTACAGGAGTGCGAGAAGCTCGGCGACTACGTGGTCAACGTTGTAGAAGCCCGCATGGGTGTGCGTCAGCACGAGGCTTAAATATAGCCATAAGAAGGCCATATCATTCTGTTTCTGTGAATGATGTGACCTTCTTTTCTTCAAAAAAAGCCCTTTTTCCTTTGCCATGTGTGCAAATAAGCGTATCTTTGCACTCTAAATTGCAATTTAATTATATTTAATGAAAATATTAGTGACGGGTGCGTCAGGATTCATCGGGAGCTTCATTGTTGAAGAAGCCCTCAGACAGGGTATGGAAACATGGGCAGCAGTGCGCCCCAGCAGTTCCAAGAAATACCTGCAAGATGAGCGCATCCATTTCATCAACCTCAACCTTTCTTCCAAGGAAGAACTTATCAACCAGTTAGCCGAACATGAGTTCGACTACGTGGTACATGCAGCAGGCGCCACCAAGTGTCTGCATGCCGAAGATTTCTATCGCGTCAACACCGAGGGCACCAAGAACTTAGCCGATGCCATCATCGCGCTGAAGATGCCCATCAAGCGCTTTGTCTTTGTCAGCTCGCTCAGCATCTTCGGTGCCATACGCGAAGAGCAGCCCTATCAAGAGATTACCGAGCACGACACCCCCAAGCCCAATACAGCCTACGGCAAGAGTAAGTTGAAAGCCGAGCGCTATCTCGACAGCTTAGGCATAGGGTTTCCTTACATCATACTACGTCCCACGGGGGTATATGGTCCGCGCGAGAAAGACTATTTCCTGATGGCAAAAAGCATCAGTCAGCACATCGACTTCTCCGTTGGCTTCAAGCGCCAAGACATCACGTTCGTATACGTGCAAGACGTCGTACAGGCTGTCTTTCTGGCCCTCAACCACGGCAAGAACGGTCGCAAATACTTCCTCAGCGATGGAGAAGTATATCAGTCGGAAACTTTCAGCAACCTGCTCCACCACGAATTGGGCGACGCATGGCTTCTACGCATCAAAGCCCCCATCTGGGTGCTCCGCTTAGTAACCTTCTGCGGTGAATACATCGGTAGGATGAGAGGCAAGATGTCGGCTCTTAACAATGACAAGTACAACATTCTGAAACAGCGCAACTGGAGATGCGACATAGAGCCTGCCGTTGATGAATTAGGTTTCCATCCTCACTACAAACTCAAGCAAGGTGTTAAGTTGGCAGTAGAATGGTACAAGGAGAACGGATGGCTGTGATTATATCGAAAAAACAAAAATAGTGTGATAAAAGATTATTTCAAGATAGATAAAAACCCGAAGAAAGGACTCTTGGCTCTGGAGTGGGTCATGTTAGGCTATATGGCCATCACCGTGATAGCCATGCTCTTTGCCTACACCAAACTGGTAAACCCCGACTCCATGATCTGGGGACGCATCCGCGTATTATTCATCACTGCAGCTATGTGGGCTGTATATCGCATGATACCTTGCCGCATCACCAAGATGGCAAGAATCCTTGCACAGCTCTCACTCTTGGCTTGGTGGTATCCTGACACGTATGAAATCAACCGTATGTTCCCCAATCTCGACCATATCTTTGCTCAGTGGGAACAGTCGCTCTTCGGTTTTCAGCCCGCACTGGTGTTTGCCAAGAATATGCCTTGGGCTGTATTAAGCGAACTCATGGACTTAGGCTACGTGATGTATTATCCCATGATGGCTATCGTGGCCTACTATTACTTCTTCTGCCGATACAGAGAGTTTGAACGAGCCACATTCGTCATCTACGCCTCATTCATCATCTACTACGTAGTCTTCATCTTCGTACCCGTAGCTGGACCAACGTTCTACTATCATGCCGTAGGACTGAGCGACATAGCCAAAGGCGTATTTCCCCCTATGCACGACTACTTCAACTACTGCACCGACTGCCTACCCACACCGGGCTATACCGAAGGTGTGTTCTATCATCTCGTAGAAGATGCTAAGGCTGCTGGCGAACGTCCCACTGCAGCATTCCCCAGTTCACACGTCAGCATCAGCACTGTGTGCATGCTGTTGGCATGGCACTCAGGAAGCCGCAAACTCACCTATACGCTTCTGCCATTTTACATCTTCTTGTGCCTCGCCACGGTCTATATTCAGGCCCACTACCTCATTGACGCCTTAGCAGGTCTCATCACAGGTATAGGCGTTTACTTCTTGCTGATGGCAGTATCCAAGAACATGACAGAGCACAGTGCTCCAACATCCCGACTGAAAATAAGATAACATTCAATAGAATTATCAATTATATCAACCAAATAGAATTCATCTAGAACAATGAAGAAACTATTTATCGAAACTTACGGCTGCCAGATGAACGTAGCCGACAGCGAAGTGGTAGCCAGCATCATGCAGATGGCAGGCTACGAAATTTGTGAGAAAGAAGAAGAGGCAGATGCCATCTTCCTCAACACCTGTAGCATCCGCGAGAATGCTGAAAACAAGATTTATCATCGTCTCGACACCCTACACGCCGAACAAAAGAAGGGCAGAAATGTCATCTTAGGTGTACTGGGCTGTATGGCTGAACGCGTAAAGGACGATCTCATTCAGAACCACTACGCCAACTTAGTGTGCGGTCCTGACAGTTATCTCAATCTGCCCGACATGATAGCGCAGTGCGAAAACGGTAACAACGCCATCAATATAGAACTCTCCAAGACAGAAACCTACCGCGACGTCGTGCCCATGCGCATCGGCGCCAACCGCATCAGTGGTTTTGTAAGCATCATGCGTGGCTGCAACAACTTCTGCCACTACTGCATCGTGCCCTACACTCGCGGTCGCGAGAGAAGCCGTGATGCAGAAAGCATCTTGCGCGAAGTACGCGATCTGCACGACCGTGGTTTCAAGGAGGTCACTCTGTTAGGACAGAACGTAAACAGCTACGGACTTTCTCCTTCTGGAAAGCGCGAGGAGGGAAGCCTCTCCTTTGCACAGCTATTGCACATGGTGGCACAGGCCGTGCCCGATATGCGTGTACGCTTCACCACCTCTAATCCCGAAGACATGAGTGAGGACATCTTGCAGGCCATTGCCGAGGAACCTAACCTCTGCAAGCACATCCACTTCCCTGCACAGAGCGGAAGTAACAAGATACTGAAACTCATGAACCGCAAGTACACACGCGAGGAATATCTGGACAAGATAGCCGCCATCAAGCGCATCATCCCAGGTTGCAGTATCACTACCGACATCTTCGTGGGCTATCACGACGAGACAGAGGAAGACCAGCAGCTCACACTCTCGCTCGTCAGAGAGGTAGGCTTCGATAGCGCCTTCATGTTCAAGTATTCGGAGCGTCCTGGCACCTATGCTGCCAAGCATCTGCCCGACAACATCTCTGAGGAAGTAAAGATTGCTCGCCTCAACGAGCTTATCAAACTGCAAACCGAAATCAGCGCTCAGCAAAACAAGAAAGACGAGGGTAAGGAGTTCACCATCCTGATCGAGGGCTTCAGCAAGCGCAGTCGCGAACAGCTCATGGGTCGCACCGAGCAAAACAAGGCTGTCATCATGAACAAGGGAAATCACCACATCGGAGAGTTTGTAAAGGTTCGCATTACTGGTTCTACTTCTGCCACCCTTTTTGGCGAAGAAATAACAGAATAAAAGATAAGAAAACTAAGCAAACGCTTTGCGGTTTTCAATAAAAGCACTATATTTGCAGATTATGAAGGAATTCTTGCAAGTCTTACGACGCTTTGTGCCACCCTACAAGAAGTATCTGGCACTATCTATCGCCTTCAATATCCTGTCAGCGATATTGAACATCTTCTCATTTGCAGCACTCATCCCCATCCTACAAATCCTGTTTCAGGTAGATGGCGGTATCCGTGCCAACGAGTACATGAGTTGGGACGGCAGCCTTGGTAGCCTCAAGGAAGTAGCCACCAACAATATGTATTACTACATCCAGGAATTCATCGTAGAGTACAGCGCCTCTACAGCCCTCCTGGTCATCGGTCTATTCTTGGCCTTCATGACCTTCCTGAAGACAGGTGCTTACTTCCTGTCATCTGCCATGATTATACCTATCCGTACAGGCATCGTGCGCGACATCCGCAACCAGCTCTATCACAAGATTACATCCCTCTCCTTGGGATTCTTTAGTGAGGAGCGCAAGGGCGACATCATCGCTCGTATGAGTGGCGATGTGCAGGAAGTGGAAAACAGCATCATGTCATCACTCGACATGCTCTTCAAGAACCCTATCCTCATCGTAGCCTACTTCACCGCTCTCGTTGTCATTAGCTGGCAGCTCACCATCTTCACCATTCTCTTCGTACCAGGTTTCGGATGGTTTATGGGCATTGTTGGTCGTAAACTCAAGGCACAGAGCACCGAGGCACAGTCGCTATGGAGCGACACCATGAGCATGGTAGAAGAAACTCTTGGCGGTCTGCGCATCATCAAGGCTTTCTGTGCAGAGAACAAGATGAATGCTGCCTTCGCCAAAGTAAATGGATTGTATCGCGACCATATCATGCGTGTCAACATACGTCAGCAGATGGCGCACCCTATGAGCGAGTTCTTAGGCACCATACTCATCGTCATCGTACTGTGGTTTGGTGGAATCCTCGTTCTCGACTATGGTCGTATCGATGGTCCTACCATCATCTTCTATCTCGTCATGCTCTACAGCATCATCAACCCACTGAAAGAGTTCTCGAAGGCAAGCTACAACATCCCTAAAGGTCTTGCATCCATGGACCGTATCGACAAGATACTGCAGGCTGAGATAGAAATCAAGGACAAGGAAAATCCTAAACACATAGCCAGTTTCGAACATCAGATAGAATTCCGCAACGTATCTTTTGCCTACACCGACCACCACAACAACGAGCTGGTTTATGTACTGAAGAACATCAACCTCGTTATCCCTAAGGGCAAGACCGTGGCATTGGTAGGACAGAGTGGTAGCGGTAAGAGTACGATGGTAGACCTCATTCCTCGCTACTACGACGTACAGGAAGGCGAGGTGCTTATCGATGGTATCAACGTGAAAGACCTGGCCGTTCACGACCTGCGACAACTCATCGGCAACGTGAACCAGGAGGCTATCCTCTTCAATGCCTCCTTCAAGGACAACATACGATTTGGAAAGACCGACGCCACTGAAGAAGAAATAGCCAACGCAGCAAAAATAGCCAATGCCTACAACTTCATCACACAGTCGGAACACGGTTTCGATACAAATATCGGCGACCGTGGCGGACGTCTCTCAGGTGGCCAGCGCCAGCGTGTCAGCATCGCCCGTGCCATCTTGAAGAATCCACCTATCCTTATTCTCGACGAGGCTACATCGGCCCTCGACACAGAGAGCGAGCGACTGGTACAGGATGCTTTAGAGAAACTGATGAAGACACGCACCACGGTGGCTGTGGCACATCGCCTGAGCACCATCAAGAATGCCGACGAGATATGTGTGCTCCACGAAGGACGTATTGTAGAGCGAGGCACTCACGAAGACCTGATAGCCAAGAATGGCTATTACCGCAAACTGCATGATATGCAGCAGGTGTAAGCAAAAAAGAAAGTAAAATAATGCTCCATGTTGAGTAACATTTTCGCAGAACAACAATGAAGAAGATATTATACGGCAGTGTATTCTGCATTTGGTACTTGATGTCTCTGCTGCCACTGAGAGTACTCTACATTCTCAGCGACGGCTTATATTACCTTATTTATTATGTGGTGAAATATCGTCGCCCATTGGTAAGGAAACACCTCTTCGACTCTTTCCCTGAAAAAAACGAGGCTGAACGCATCAAGATAGAGAAGGAATTCTACTCCTGGTTCTGCGACTACATCGTAGAGACCATCAAACTCTTCACCATGAGCAAGAAGCAAGTGATGAAGCGTATGCAATTTACAGGAGTAGAGAAGATAAGGAAATCATGCCAAAACGAACAGTCGTGCGCAGTCTATTTGGGACATTATTGCAACTGGGAGTGGGTTACATCCCTACCTCTTTGGGCTGGCGAGGACATCACATTCGGCCAGATTTATCATGTGCTGGAGAATTCCGTCTTCGACAAACTTTTCCTCTATCTTCGTAACCGATTAGGAGCCATCAGTATCCCTATGGCTGAAACTTTAAGAAAGATCGTTAAAATGCGACAGGAAGGTAAACAGATTGTCATTGGTTTCATTGCAGACCAAGTACCTTTCTGGAACAACATCCATTATTGGACCGACTTTCTACACCATGATACACCCGTGCTCACAGGTACAGAGAAAATAGCCATAAAAGCCAACTTTGCCGTATACTACTTGGATATGCAACGAGTAAAACGTGGCTACTATAAAGGAGAATTCAAACTTTTGACCGACAAACCCAAAGAATGTAAGGAGTTTGAAATCACCGAGATGTATTTCCGCGAATTGGAAAAAACTATCCAGCGCCAGCCTCCTTATTGGCTCTGGACACACAACCGCTGGAAACGTACACGTGAACAATGGCTTAAAGTTGTAGACCCATTGACGCATAAAATGAGAAGAGATCTACAATAATTATCAGAATTTATATTTAACCAGATAAAAAAGATGATATTTGTAACAGACAAAGGACGTATGTGCAACAATATCTTGCAGTATGGTCATGTTTACGCTTGGGCACGTGAACATGGCAGAAAAAGCATTTCTATGCGTTTCTGCTATAAATACCAATATTTCAAGATATGCCACACTAAAGGTCATAACTTCCTGACTTATATAATAGCTAAATACGCTGCCAAGTGGGGACTGATAGCTACCGTGGATTTTAACAACATAGCCGAAGAGGCTATCGAAAAAGATGCAGCTATTGTAGCTCGTCACAAACACGTACTGATAAAAGGTTGGTGTGTTCGTTTCTACGAACTCTTCATCAAGTATAAAGCCGAAATCATAGACCTCTTTTCATTCGACAAGACAATCTTAGATAAAACTCAGGCCTTCATGGGCAAAAAGAAGATTGATGAGATTAGGCTTGGTGTGCATATTCGCCGAGGTGACTACAAGACATGGCATAATGGGAAATACTATTTTGAAGATAATGTATACCAAGATTACATTCAGCAGTTCCAGTCGCTGTTTCCTGATAAGCAGTTGACGGTGTATATCTGCAGCAACGATCCTGCCCTTGACAAGCAATTCTATCGAGACCACCTAAAAGATGCAGCCATCGTATTTCCACAAGGAGGTCAAGAAGACGACCTCTGCCTACTTTCGGAATGTGATTACCTGATAGGTGCACCAAGTACATTCTCTCTGGTAGCAGCCATGTATCATGACCTTCCGCTATATTGGCTTGAAGATAAAGAGGAAAAACTCTCCATCTCATCTTTCGAAAAGTTCAATCATTTATTCCGTAATATCAGATAAACTATTTGTTATATGCCAAAAGTCAGCATTATTGTACCCAACTACAATTACCGCAAATATCTTCCTCAAAGGTTACAATCCATATTTGAGCAGACATTTACCGACTTTGAAGTTATATTATTAGATGACTGCTCAACAGACGGCAGCCGCCAATATCTTCAACAATTAGCATCGCATCCCAAGGTAAGCCACCTTATCTTGGGTGAAACAAACACGGGCAACCCATTCGTACAATGGGAGAAAGGTATCGCTTTGGCACAAGGCGAATATATCTGGATAGCAGAAAGCGATGATTATTGCGAAAAGACATTCCTACAAAATGCCGTGAGAATATTAGACGAAAATCCTCGTATCTCATTCACACATTGTGGGTCTATCCTAGTAGACCAGGATGGAAAGAAATTGGAACGTAATTATGATACCTGGCCTTTAGGTAAAGATAATGGCAAGACATACACCTATACTTCCCACCAATACCTAAAAGACTTCATGTTATATCATGATGAAACCTACAATGCCAGCATGACCGTCTTCCGCAAGAGCAAGTATCACCTCATTGATAAAGACTTTACTGCTATGCACTATTGTGGAGATTGGCTCTTCTGGATAAAAATGGCAGAGAAAGGTGATGTCGCCATCTTACACAAACGACTTAATCGGTTCAGGCGACATAGCCAAAGTGTTACAGTTCAAATAGATAGAAAGGAAAAGCAATTAGCAGAAAAGCTAATCATTTTCACCTATCTTTGGGATAAACTTATATTAAATGGATTCCAACTTACCTTATCAAAAGGTTATGTATATAAGGAAATCATCAGAACGAACATGGAGGCAAGCCACAAGAAACAAACACTTGCCAACATGCGCAAATATGGAGTAACTAAGAAATGCTATTACTTGGAGCGAATTATAAAAACACTCTGCCAGATATTACATATTAAGCTAAGAATATAAAACAAGATAACAATGGAAAAAATAAAAGTTAGTATTCTTGTATCTACATACAATTGGCCGGAAGCATTAGAGTTTTCCATCAAAAGTATGTTTACACAAACCATTTTACCCAATGAGATTGTTATAGCAGATGATGGTTCTTCACATGAGACTACAGATCTCATTGAACGATTAAGAAATGAAACCTCCATTCCTATCAAACACATATGGCATGAAGACAGAGGATTTCGCAAAACTATCATACTAAACAAAGCTATTGCGCAAATTTCAGGAGAGTACATCTTACAAGTTGATGGAGATGTTGTCCTGTCTCCTCATTTCGTAAGCGACCATCTTGAACTTGCAGAAAAGAACTATTTCGTATGTGGCAGTAGAGTGAAGCTATCTCCTAAAGTAACCAAACGATTGATGGATTCTAAAAAATTCAAGCAGAGCATTTGGAATATGCCAATCACGTTTGTTTTCAACAGTTTCCGTTCCAAGTTCTTACGCCATTTTATGGCAGAAAGATATGCTAAAAAAATAGACCACTTACGTGGCTGCAATATGGCCTTTTGGAAAGATGACCTAATTAAGGTAAACGGCTTCAATGAGGACTTAATGCAATGGGGGCACGAGGATGGAGAAATTGCTTTTCGCCTTCATTTTGCTGGTGTCAAGAAGAAAGCTCTTAAAATGGGGGGAAATGTTTACCATCTTTACCACAAAGAGGCATCTAAAAATAACGAACAACGACACCTTACAGAACTTGACAAAGTAAAACGAGAACACCTTTCATGGTGTGAAAACGGAATAGATAAGTATCTATCCTAAGATAAAGCAATAACACAATCAGCGTGAAGTGCCATTTCCAACACACTTCACGCTGTTTTTCATTTTTCATTCTTACGAATCCTATCTTCCAATATCTTGCTCACTGCCACAAATTGATAAATACCTTCATAACAAGCACAAATAAAGCCTTCTATTCCATCGCGGAAACCACCTTTCTGAATGTAGGCTCTGAAAAATCGAACAAAGGGACGATAGAATAAAGCACCTATTCCGTAATTTCGGTCTTTTTTCTTTTCTATCTCATTTTCTGTATATTGATTGATTTTTCCCATACGGCTAACAATGGTATCATCAGCAAGATGTACAAATGCCAAATTTTCATTGTTTGAAGGCAATTTATCAATTCTGCCTTGAATAATCGGATCTGCATGAATGATAGCAGGCCAAACAGCACCTTCTTTTATAAAAAAGCGAAGTTGGTAATCAGGATAGAAACAATGCATAAACCGCCCCATAAACTTACTTTTTCTTGGAACATAATATCCCTGGGCAACATCTTCATGAGCTATCAAACCATAAAGATAATCCTTTAACTGCATAGGAACCAACTCATCAGCATCCACTACAAAGACCCATTTATGAGAAGCAGCATCAATGGCAGTTTGACGTGCGGGCTCACAGATTTGATAGTTGCCACGCGGGAAAACAACAATCTTACATCCATATCGCTTTGCTATGTCGCAAGTATCATCGGTACTTTCCATGTCGCAAATCACTATCTCGTCGAAGTCTTTGACGGTTTCAAGCACTCGTTCCAAATGCTGCGAAGCATTGTAAGTATTGATCACTACTGATATCTTATTATTGCTCATATCCATTTATCTTTTTATATTTTATTTCCTTCTAAAACTACCTAAGACATAATGCAGTTTGATGCCAAGCATGGATTTTCTCTGTACGTTCTATCATAAGCAAAAAAATGAAGTGCACTGCATTTTCCTTTCAAATATCCTTTAAATTTGCAACGCGCTGCAATTTAAATTCTTCCAGTTGAGATAAGATGCAAGAAGGATAACATCCATGTCAGATAACAATCATATCCTTTCGTGCCTCAAAATCGGAGATAAGATGGATGATACATCTTGATATATCGCCCGACACATAGGAAAAGTCCTTACCAGTGCGGATGGCCTTGAGAAAGGAAAGAAGCTCATAACGCAAGCCCTCACCATCCAACTGATAGAAATAGCGCTTGTTGTTCTGCGGATTCTCGTATCTTACCTCAAAGTAATCTGTTTTCCACCAAGGAGCTGGCACATAGATATAGCCCTTGGTGCCTGATATGACAAGCGAACCTTCCGACTTGACACCTTGCCCCACCTTGAGCGAAGCTACAGCATGAGGATAGACAAAGGAAATCTTGGTAAAAGCATCATACTTCTGATTCTCGTCTAAGAAACGAGTGGTCACCTGTTTAGAGGTATAGTCTGTACCTAAGAGTTGGAAGATGGGCAGGAGTGCCGTTGGTCCCCAAGCACAAATACTATTCCACTCATAGAGTCTCTTACGAGAATCCTGTGTAGGATCGAAATCTACCAGACTGGTACAAGTTGCATCTATCGACATAATGTCGCCTATGATGCCTCCCTTTGCCAAAAGCAGAAGACGATAGTAAGCCACAGAATAAGCAGTCTTGATGGCGTCCATAAATACCAAGTGCTTGTCTTCAGCCAGTTGCCTCAACTCTTCCCATTGTTCTGTTGCCATGGTGACGGGCGACTCACACAGTACGTGCTTACCCTTCTGCAGCGCCTCTTTGATTTGAGCGTAATGCTTCTCAGGAGCCGAAATAACATAGAGCGCATCGCTATCGTCCAACAGTTCTTGAAAAGAGGTTGTCTGATGCTCTGCTGACTGAAGACGTTCGGAGAGATAGGTATCATTGAGTGTAAACACCTTACCTACCTCCAGACCATTCACATACTGGCTTTCGCGCTCTATCTTGTTAAGGATGGGCGACTCACCCACCAATCCTAAGCGCACCACCTGTTGCTCTGACCGTATCTCGGTGCTCGACACGCCACTGGTGCGATCGAGATATACCACGCGACAATAAGCATTAAGATAGTCGAATTTGCCCCTCCAGTCGGAGCCTACTGTGAAGATATCTACGTCGAGACGCTTGATGTCGTCAATCTTCTGACCTTCGTATTCTTCGATGACTATCTCGTCAGCCAAACCTGTGGCACGTACAGCCTCAACACGCTCCATGAGCGACTGCTGTACATTGATTTTACCTCGTTCACGATCGAAAGTGTCGGAGGTAACACCCACGATGAGATAATCACCTAAAGCCTTGGCACGCTCCAAGAGGCGAATATGACCATAATGCAACAGGTCGTAGGTTCCGTATGTGATGACTTTTACCATTTGTTGTTGTTTATCGAGTTAAAGGAGTTAAGGAAACGGAGGAGCAAAGACACAAAGACTATAACATTCCTTTGGCCTGTAAATCTTTTAGAGCATTGACCAAGGTCGTGTTGTCTTCGGGAGAGAGATGTCCAAGGTGTCCTACACGGAACACCTTCTCTGCCATGTCGCCACCATTAGGGCATACCCAGATGCCATACTCATCCTTCAGTTTCAGGAAGATGTCGTAGGCCGACGCATGGAGCGGATGGAGCGGAGTGACAGCATTCGACATTGATTTCGACACGATGGTGAATGGCAAGTCCTTGATCTTGCTTCTGAAGTCTTCTGCCAACATTTTCATTCTGCGGTTCTCGCTCTCCACGCCTCCGTTGCGCTCTATCTCCTTCAGCCGGGCATTGATCTGCAACAATGTTCCGACTGCAGGTGTAAAGGGAGTCTGTCCACGCTCGCCATTCTTCAGGGCGTCCTTCAGGTCGAAGTACATCGACTTCACCTGGTGGGCTTCCACTCGCTTCTGAGCCTCAGCATCGAGAACGATAACCGATATGCCCGGAGGACAAGCCAGAGCTTTCTGCGAACCTGTTATCATCACGTTGACACCCAATGCCTGCATATCAAAAGGATCGGCAAGGAACGAACTGATGGAGTCAACTGCCAAGAACATTTGGTTGCGATGACAGAAGTCGCTGATCATCTTTATGTCGTAGAGAACACCCGTTGAGGTTTCATGAAGATTAACAAGAAAACCCGTATACCCTTGTCCCTCATAGGCGCTCAGCTCTTCGGCTGTCAGCGGATTGCCCGTCTCCAACTTGATTTCTGTATAAGGTATATCGTGTATCTGGCACAGTTGAACGAAACGATGACCGAAGCTACCTCCATTCACCACCAACAACTTGTCAGCAGGAGTGAAGCAGTTCATCACTACTGCCTCCATAGAGGCTGTGCCTGAACCTGTAATAAACACAACACGTGCGTCGTCAGAAGCCTTAGCAAAGGTTTTAATCAGACTCTCGTTTTCCTTCATGACAGCAGAGAACTCCGCTGTTCTGAAATAAGGCACCTGTTCGGCGCCGATGGCTCTTACCTCTTCGCTTGCCATCACAGGACCTACTGTAAAGTTTAGCATATCTTTATTTTATTTGTTTCGTATATGCGAAAATATTATTATTTACTTCGTTTGATATTTCCAAATGTTTTGATGCTGGTATATTTGCGCCACAAGTTGAGTTTACGCTTGGCTGGCACTCCATGACGACGGATATAGTCTTCAGCTCCTTCCAACATACGTTGACACACATGACCATCGAGATAGGGGTCGTAATTGTCTACTATCCACTGGCGTTTAGCAATGGCCTCTGGATCAGTAAGTGCATGGTCGTATGCCGATATGAGTTGCGATGGCTCAGTGATGTTCTCCCAGTAAATGTCCTTAGAGATTGTTCCCAAAGTAATGACAGGTCGAGAGAGCAACAGGAACTCATAGATGGTGGAAGATGTATCGCTGATAAGTACATCAGACATCAACTGATATTTGGTGACATTCTCACCCTTGTCAATGAAGATGACATCTTTCCTTTCGCTTGCCCAGTCGCGATACTCATCTACCCACTCTTGGCGGGTAAGGGGATGAAACTTCATCAGCACCAAGGCGTTGCGCTCCTCTGCCAGTCTGCCAAGCTGCTCCTTGATATAAGGCAACGATGTGAGCTTAGGCGAGAAGGTGGGTGCGTAGAGAATGATGGTCTTCTTACCGCTCTTACTAAGCAGTTGGTCGCGCTCTTCATCATACTTGTGCAGATGAGCCTTAATCCAGTCTTGCTTAGGCCATCCTGTCTCCAACACTTCAAAGTCTCCATATTTCTGTGACAATGCCTTGAAGTGCGAGGTGAAGTAAGGACCCTGTGTAAAGTAGGTGTCAAAGTAGCGACGTATAATCCAGTGATCTTTCTTCTCTGCAGCATAGCCATGAAAAACCTGTATCTTGACACCTGGGAGATAATAGGGCACGATATTGCCAGGCACGTAGATGGCTTCGGGCGAAAAGTCGTATACCTCCTGTATGGAGTTTGTCCATCTCACTTTGTCGGCATAGGCAAACTTGTCTATTTTGGGTTGATGAATGTACCACAGCACCTCGTGTGGCAAGTTTTGACTTGTCACATGTTCCTGTATCGGGTTGAGTATGTCGATGGCATACTTATTCTCGCAAAACAGAACGATTCTCATATCTTTGCTTTTTCTTGTTGTTTACTACTTTTTGTTATTCTCATTGGCATAGACCAAACGATTTTGTGTCATGCGTTTCATGTACGACTGTATGATGGCTTTCACCTGTCGTTCCATCTCTTGGCGCACCTTTGGCTCCTTGTCTGCCACATTGTTTTTCAGCAACAAGTCGGTACGGAAACGGTACATCGCCTTGGTCTTCTGACCGTCCCACTGCAACAGATAGTCGCCCTTGACATACTGATAGAAACCATTGATATAGTTTACAGCCCATGTATCCTTGGCTGGCGTGGTGAGCAGGTCAATGCCGAAGCCCACATACTTCTTGTCGTAGCCCAAATAGCTCAGTACCGTAGGCATGATGTCTATCTGCTGGGCTATAGCGTCGCGCATACCTGGCTTAAACTCACCACTTGGGTCGAAGAAGATGATAGGCGAGCAGAAACCACCTAAGTCGGTCTGATAGTATGCATGATCGCTCAAATTCGTATGGTCGGAAGTGATAACGAAAAGCGTATTCTTGTACCAAGGCATAGTCTTCGCCTTGGCAAAGAATTTGCGTAAAGCTTGATCGGTATAACGAATACACTTATGGATAACTATACCTTCTTCTGGGAATACCTTCTTATACTCGTCGGGGATGATATACGGATGATGCGACGATGCTGTGAAGAGAGCAGTCATGAAAGGCTGTTTCATCTCGCCCATCTTGGTAGCATAAAACTGCATGAAAGGTTCGTCCCATATCGCCCAAGTGCCATCAAAATCCTTGTCTCCATCAAAGCGCTTGTCTGCATCATATTCTGTACGACCAAAATAATCAGTGAAACCCGTGGTACGGGCAAAAGCCTGGAACCCCATCGAACCATTCTCGGCTCCATGGAAGAAAGCTGAGTAATAGCCCTCTTTCTTCAGTTCTCCAGCCAGTCCACTCACATTGTTCATCGAGGCAGGCGTCAGGAAGAATGGTTCCACAAACATTGGAATGCTCGATAAGATACTGGGCATTCCGTCGATGCTCTTTCTACCATTGCAATATGAGTACAGATAAGTGGCACTATGCTGCATCAGAGAATCAACAAAAGGAGTATATCCCTTGTACTTGCCGTTTTCCAGCCACTTGTTGAAGCCACCAATATACTCACGGCCAAAGCTCTCGATGATGATGACCACCACATTCTTCTTGCGCTTCACAAGCGTATCAGAAGGTGTATGGATAGGAGAATAGATGGCATCGAGCTGCTTCTCCGTATAGTAATCCGGTACTACGAAGACTGGCTTGTCGATGGTACGGATGATGGAGAACGGAGTATTGAGCACGATGGCTGCCTCTTGCGGGCGCTCCACATACTGATTAGCATTGCTGATGGTAATAGGGCGAACAGCTGTGGTGAATCCGCCTCGCATACCTGCAACACAGAAAGGCACGAAGACAGCAAGACAGCACAGCTGCACCGCATAGTATCTTGCCATAGGTTTCAACCTGTAAGGGCGCTTCACTGCCTCGGGGCGCTCACCCTTAGGCATACGATAAAAATACCATAACGCAACTATCAGCGCCACACCGATGAGTACTAAATACCAATGGCGCAAAAGCTCTACACCAAAGATGCTACCTAAGTTGTTCTCGTTCTTAAATTCCGAGAACACGGTTACTGTGGTGCGACGGGTAGTGTACTGGAAGTACACGCAATCGGTAAGATTGGCCACTATGCTCAAGGCATTCACCACCACAAAAACCCATTTGGCTACCTTCTGATACAGGGAACTCTCCTTGTAGTGGATAGGGAAAAGCATCAGGAGCGCATAGAGTGCGTTGGTATAAAGAATGGCTGAAGTGTCGAAGAACCAACCGCCCACAAGCATTTCGCCAAAGGCCTGCCAAGTAAGCGCATCCGAAAACATACTCCAGTTGACTGCCAAGAACACCAGTCGACATATTTCATAAACGATGTATACCATCGCCATGTTGATGATAAAACAAAGGGGCGAAATAAATAAATTTCTCTTGAGTTTCACGTTTTACTATATTTACTTATTCTACTTGTAATATGCTTATAATACAGTTGGCAAAATTAGTTAAAAATCACGTAATAAGCAAATATTTGACAACGTATTTTGCCTTACCACTTCCATTTCACCTGTATTTCGACATCTGCCTGCATCGAACCATCTATCTGTTGTAATCCCGAAGATATGTGATTGCGATCAAAATATTTGGTGCCACCCCACTTGCAGAGGGCTGTAAGATGATGTCCCACATCGGTGCGAGCCATCAGCACACAGCGCATTCCCTGTCCAAAGAAACTGGAGAAGTGAGTACCATAGAGTAATGTTGGTTCGCTGGCATAGATGCGTGATGCATAATCGTCGGTATGAAAATAACCCACCATACCTGAAAGACGGAGCCAGCGACAGCTGTAACCCAACTGCTGACATGCCATCCAACCATAACTACGCTCGGTAGCCTCACTAACACCACTCACATCACACTGGGTACGACTACTCCAGCTATGCCCTCCATACGACGCAGTCAACCTTATGCGCTGTGTCTGTACATCTTGCTTGTCCTTATAGCGATAACGAGTATTTAGGGAAAGTCTGTTTGTCGGGCGAAAGGTAACACTAATCAGATTATCCCAACTATGTGTACTGCTCGATGTACCAAATTTAGGCCAGGCGAAATAAGCTACATCCGTGTAAGCCGTCACATTCCACTTGTCTGTAGGTGACCAGTTACAACCGATATACACACCACTCTCGTCTTGCACATCAGTACCATCAGAAAAAGCGTTGGCATAGAGTGAATAATAGCGATAAGGATAAAAACGCTGAAGAGCTACCAAAGAGAAACGATGAGAGAAAACGTAACTCATCGCATTGACCGTAGCCACGGTGCCACACGAGCCTGTAGCAGTCTCACCTTGCATCACCCATTTGGGTGATACATAACCATAATCGATACTGGCATTCCAGAAAGCACTCCCTACGGGGGCAAAGCGCTTATAGAGTAGATTACGATTGGGGGTAAGAGGTAGTGAGAAAGAATTGTAAAAACCAGTTGCACCTACATGAATTCCTCCTGTACGCCAGTTGATATTACCTCCTGCAAGGAATGCAGAAGCCACATCCTTCTTGGCCATCTCCTTATCTGTGCGATGCAGACCCGTCTGGAGAATCGTCTGTATGCCCCCATTCTTCAGCGTAGCATCTATCTTGCGATAAGAAACAAAGCCTGTAAGATCGAGCCTGGGTGCTATCGTCACCGTAGCTGCAGCTCCCTGTAGATAATTGGCAGCATAGCGAGAAGAGTGAACTCGTATCACGTTGCTGTTACGCCCCAACGCCGAGAGTGTAGATAACTTGCCATACGAAAAGTCGTTGTTGAGTATCAAGCCCATACCTTCGTGCAATCGGTAACGACCTATGGTAAGGTTCTTCAACCTACCCCATTTGCGTATTTGAAAATAAAAAGAATAGAAATCATAGCCTGCTCCATTGCCTTTGGTAAAGAAAGGTTCTCCTGCATCTTTGGACCCTGTAAACCCCAACTTAACACGATCGCTATAATGAAATTGGTAACGTATCCAATGCTTGTATTTGCTCCCTAAATAACTACCATCGACATCACCTTTGCGCTCATAGAGAGGTATTTTCATCATACCCATCACTTCGTGTTTTCCATATCGAGCTATCTGCTGTAAAGTAGGAAAACTTCTCTTCTTAACCTCGCCAGCATAGACAAAGCATCCTAACAGCCTACGCTGATACCAAGAAATACTTTCTATCATAGCCAGTTCGCCCAAACTCTTTAGAGCGCCATACTGATAGATGTAAGCCTCGATGTCCTCTATCTGCTGGGCTGTAAGAAAAGGGATTCGCTGCAAATCATCGGTGGTGGCGGTATTGATATTGATGGGATGTTCGGCCAGTTGGTGCAGTACGTCTTCGTACTCCTCCCAGGTCTGCCCTTCAAAATCATCCAACTCGCTCAGGTCATCAAGATATTGTTGCCAAAGTGAGGGCGTAGTCTTAACTTCCTGCGCGCAAAGGAAGCAAGGCATACAGAAGGTTAATAAGACTGATACAACCAGTACTTTCATTTAATTCGTTTTTAGTAGGTTATGTTATAGAGAATGTGACAAAGGTACTGTGAAATAATGAAAAAGAAGAATAAAATGACCTATATTTTTCATTAAATGGGAAATAATCGTTACTTTTGCGCTCAGAAATCACCAAGGACGGCTATGCCTCGAATATGGTTAGAAAGCCGTTCAAACAACATTTAAATCAAGAAAGATGAGAAAACTTTTGCTCATACTATGCTGTGCTATACTTGCCACTTACTCGATGCCAACAAGGGCGCAGAACAACAATCCCGATGCACAGAACCCTGAAGACAGAGATGTGGACATGGATACTCCTACCTTCGACCCCATGGTGAAGGTGGGCAAGGTGTTGTTAGACAAAGACAGCGTTCAGTATGTAGAGGTCAATAAGGTATACGTCTATCCTGAACCTGAGTTCAAGGACGCCAAACAGCGTATGGCATACAACCGCTTGGTTTTCAACGTAAAAAAAGTCTTACCCATCGCCAAGGAGGTAAGACAGATTATATTAGAAACAGGCGCTTATCTGGAAACCCTTCCCAATAAGAAGGCCAAGGACGAGCACATGAAACGGGTGGAGAAGGACATTAAGCGAGAGTACACGCCGCGCATGAAGAAACTTACCTACGCTCAAGGCAAACTATGCATCAAGTTGGTTTACCGCGAGTGCAACTCGTCGTCCTACCAACTGATACAGGCATTTCTCGGTCCTATCCGTGCTGGCTTCTATCAGGCCTTTGCCTCTCTCTTTGGAGCCAGTCTTACCAAGAAATATGATCCTAACGGTGTAGACCGCCTTACCGAACGTGTGGTAAGGCAGGTAGAGTCTGGACAGATTTAGATATCCAGGGCTTTATTTTTCTGTATAAAGCACCTGGATAATGGTTTGACCTACTGCCTTAAGGGTGTTCTTATCAAGGTGAGCCATGTCATCGCTCACGGTGTGCCAGGTAGGACCAAAACTGCTCTGCTGACAGTCAGGATAATAAGGAATGATATCGATAGTAGGTATCTTCGCTTTCTGGTTGACAGGAATATGGTCATCGGTAATCATGCCTCCATCGCTATTGGGGAAGAAACTACCATAACCCGCCTGACGGGCAGCACGCCATACCTTCTTTACGATGGAAGAAGCATACTGCATTGACATTCCTTCACGATAGAACTGTGCACCTTGACCGCCCACCATATCAAGCAATATGCCATAACGAGGCTGGTAGTCGGCTGACTTGTTCTCACTCCAGTACTGAGCACCCAATGCCCATGAGTCACCTTGATCCTGTACATCTGCCCATTGAGGTGTTCCCCAATCTTCGGCATCAAAACATACGAAGTCTACTCCGATTTGTGCATTTAGTTTCTTATCAGCCTGCAACAAGCGAGCTATCTCTAACATGACTCCCACGCCACTGGCTCCATCGTTGGCAGCCATGACAGGCTTACGCCAGTTGGCACTGTCGGAATCGTTATCAGCCCAAGGACGACTATCCCAATGAGCACAAAGAAGGATGCGTGTTGTTGCCTTAGGATTGTAATGCGCTATGATATTGGTGTTCTTTAATATCGTACCATCATAGCCTTTGAGGTCGGCCTTCTGGGTCTCTACCTCGCAACCAAACTGCCTGAACTTTTCCACTATCCACTTGCCACACTTCTCGTGCGCCTCGCTGTTCATGATGCGAGGACCAAAGTCGCACTGAACCTCACAAAAGGCTAAAGCAGAGTCGGCATTAAAGGTGGGACCAACAGGATTCAGTTTCTCAGCCTCTTCCACTTCCTGCACGTCGGGTGACACCTGATGTGCATTCTTATAGCTATAAGCTCCTCCTATCACTGCTGCAGCGACAACAGCTCCCCATATAATCTTCATTTTTTTGGTCATTTCTTCTCAAATTAATAGAAAGCCCTCGTACTGGCTTTCACATAAACTCTTCGTTCTTCACTCTCCGTTCTTCACTCACCAAAATCCTGCACCTGCTGCATCACTCTGAGCCAGTTGCCTCCCCATATCTTGGCAATATCTGCCTCACTGTATCTGCGACGCAGCAACTGCTGAGTAAAGAGTATCAGCTCTGAGGAATCGGCAAGTCCACGGATGCCCCCATCACCATCGAAGTCTGTACCTAAACCTACATGGTCGATACCCATCACATCGATGGCATGCTCCAAATGAGCTATCGCATCACGGATATCGGCTTCACCGTCCTTACGTAGGAATCCATGGTAGAGTGTAGTTTGAGCCACACCGCCCTTAGCAGCCAAAGCACGCATTTGGTCATCGGTAAGATTGCGAGGAACATCGCATAAAGCACGGCTGCTGCTATGGCTACACACGATGGGCGCACGGCTGATGTCGAGCGCATCGTAGAAACTCTTCTCGCCACCATGACTGAGGTCAACCATAATACCTAAGCGATTCATCTCGTGGATAACCTGCTCGCCAAAGGGACTCACACCATGATGGGTGTTGTTGCCACGAGCACTATCACAGATATCATTATCACCATTGTGACAAAGGGTGATATAGACAATACCACGCTTGGCAAAATGCTCCACGTTGGCAAGGTCGTGATGAAGGGCTAATCCATTCTCTATACCCAGCATGATGCTCTTGCGACCAGCACGCTTGTTGGCATACAGGTCGGCAGGAGTACGGGCAAAAGCTAAATATTCGGCATTTTGCGCCACGATATCACCTATCTTGTCGAAGATAAGATCTGCATACTGCGTAGGAGTTTCTACATCAAATTCCACCTTGCTGCGGAAGCTCTCACCCTCCTGTGGTTGCGGCAAATAAGCCACCATCGTAGTGGCATCTTGACGCCCATCAGTCATCTTGTGAAGATCAACGAGGATGCGAGAGTCGCGATGATCAAAGTGAACTCCCTGAGGGAAGAACATCGGTGTATCGCAATGGGTGTCGAGTGTGAGAATTTTATCATGCAACTGCTTAGCAACACCAAACTCACTTGCCTGTTCTACAAGCCAACGGAATATCTTCTGTCCATCCTCCTCCAACCATTCTGGATGCCATTGCACACCGAGAATCGACTTGTACTCGCTGCTCTCTATGGCCTCGATGATGTTGTCGGCAGAACGGGCAATGACACGGAAGCGCTTGCCGGGCTGGCTCACTGCCTGATGATGAAACGAATTGACCATGATGCGTTCACTGCCATATATATTATATAAGGTGGAACCCTTGACCAAGCTGACGCTATGAGTGGGCTCCGAACGGTCGGCATCTTGGCTGTGCTTCACCTGCTGTTCTATATCTTGTTCCACCTTTCCGCCAAGGGCTATCGCCAAGGTCTGTATGCCACGACAGATGCCCAACATAGGAATCTGACGATTGAAGGCAAGACGAACGAGCATCAGTTCAGCAAGATCGCGCTCACGATTGATGTTGTGTAGACGTGGAGAAGGTTCCTCACCCATCCACAAAGGATTATGATCGCCACCGCCCGTAAGAATGAGTCCGTCCAGATGCTGGAGCGTATTAATGATAACGGCGGTGTCGGCAACAGGAGGGATGATGACAGGCACACCACCTGCCGCTACCACCTGCTTGTAATAACGTTCACGAAGCGTAGCATCTATGCCTTCGTAATTGGCAGAGAGGCCAATCAGAGGCTGACGCTTCGCTTCGGGGAAGGTGGAGTACACACCCTTTAGGTGCGACTCCAAATCAAAGTTTTCCATTTATTCTTCTTCCAATATAACTGGTATCTCACGCTTGATACTCTGCTCCAAGGAGATGAGCGTCTCGGTAGAAACGACACCAGGGATGGCCTGCAACTTATTGTTGAGTAGATCCATGAGCTGCTCATTGTCACGAGCATAGAGCTTCAGGAGCATGGTATAAGAACCTGTGGTGAAATGGCACTCCACGATTTCAGGAATGTTGAGCAAACGCTCCACCACCTTCTTGTACATATTACCGCGCTCAAGGTTGATACCTACATAAGTGCAGGTAGAATAGCCCAAGCTCTTGGGATTAACATCGAATCCGCTACCTGTGATGTAGCCATCCTCTACAAGATGCTGCACACGCTGATGAATAGCTGCACGCGATACACCACACTCTGCTGCTACATCCTTGAAAGGTATACGAGCATTCTGAGACAAGATGCTCAGGATTTTTCTGTCAAGATTATCGATTTTATCCATTCTGTATTTATTTTATCGTTAGTATCTTTTTACTTATTCAATTTCCAAGTTACACCGTCCTTGGTATCCTTTACCTCGAAACCAGCCTCAGCAAGGGCATCGCGTATCTGGTCGCTGGTAGCCCAGTCTTTATCAGCCTTAGCCTTAGCACGCAGATTGAGCACCATGTCTACCACCTTGCCGTAAGCTTCCTCACGAGCATCGTTATTAGCACCCTTCTCGCTCTTCAGACCCAAGAGGTCGAAGGTGAAAAGACGCATGGTGTCAGAGAGTTCCTTCAAGTCGTCGGCAGAGATATTGGCTTTGTGGTCAAGAGCGGTGTTGATGACATGACAAGCCTCAAAGAGGTAGCTGATGACAAGCTGTGTTTGGAAATCATCATTCATCGCATCATAACAACGCTGACGCAGTTCGCCAACAAACTTCTTCACCTGTTCGTCGCTCTGCTTTGCTACAGGTACACGTTCCAAGTCGTTCAGACCATTCATCAGTCGCTCCAGTCCTTTCTGGCTGGCCTTCAGGGCATCGTTAGAGAAGTCTACGGTGCTGCGGTAGTGAGCAGAGAGGATGAAGAAACGGATGGTCATAGGCGAATAAGCCTGCTCCAAACTATCGTGATTGCCAGTGAAGAACTGCTCAAGGGTGATGAAGTTACCAAGGCTCTTCCCCATCTTCTGACCGTTGATGGTAATCATGTTGTTGTGCATCCAGTAATGTACCATTTGATCGCCTTGCGAAGCCACAGCCTGAGCTATCTCACATTCATGGTGTGGGAAAATCAAGTCCATGCCACCTCCGTGGATATCAAAGTGATTGCCTAAATACTTTCTGCCCATAGCAGTACACTCGCAGTGCCAGCCTGGGAAGCCATCGCTCCAAGGACTTGGCCAGCGCATGATATGCTCTGCCGAAGCCTTCTTCCAAAGTGCGAAGTCGGCTTGGTTTTTCTTCTCACCGATACCTGCAAGTTCGCGGCTCTCGTTGATGACATTCTCTAAGTTACGGCCAGAAAGGATACCATACTTATGGTCTTTGTTATACTTCTCGATATCGAAGTAGATAGAGCCGTTGCTCTCGTAGGCATAGCCATTATCGAGGATTTCCTGAACCAGTTTCTCCTGCTCGATGATATGACCTGTGGCATGAGGCTCTATACTTGGAGGAAGCACGTTGAGTGCCTCCATGGCATCGTGGTAGCGGTTGGTGTAATACTGAGCTATTTCCATTGGCTCCAACTGCTCCAGTCGTGCCTTCTTTTCTATCTTGTCGTCACCCTCATCTGCATCGTGCTCCAGGTGACCTACGTCAGTAATGTTTCTAACATAGCGCACCTTGTATCCCAAATGCTTGAGATAGCGGAAGAGTATATCGAAGGTAATGGCTGGGCGCGCATGACCGAGATGTGGATCTCCATACACGGTAGGACCACAAACATACATGCCCACATTAGGTGCATGAAGTGGAGTAAATCTTTCCTTCGTACGGGTGAGGGTGTTATAGATTAATAGTTTCTGTTCCATACGTATGTACTTTTCTATATTATTGTTATGTTTTGTGTGCAAAGATAGTGCTTTTTTCTGATTTATCGGGCTAATAACTTACAAAAGTTTAGATTATTGACTAAAATACCTTAATCTTTACCATCGGAATAAGTAGTTAGTGCCAAAGGAGGACAAAAGACACATCCCCTATAACAATGTTGCCACGTGCATATATAGTACTTAAAAGAATAGATTCTACCAACTTTTTTTTCATCCTATTCTTCTAATCTGACCCCAGTTCGGGATAACCGAGTGTCTTATACAATATAAATGCAGCGTGAATACGCCTCCTCACCATGCCATTAGGAGTGGGTAATAACAGAAGGCTGAAGGAAGTTGTTTTGCCATTAGAATAGCCCCCAGTTCGGGACAAGAAATAGTTCACAAAAAAGTTGGTAGTCTCACAAATATCTTGTACCTTTATAGTTAAAAATCAAACAGTTACAAATATATTTGATATGACTACCGATTACAAAGTTACAGAA